>Ga0134121_10000494_pt1 | contig 45287 bp, 37 predicted proteins | sample KB301_FD_96463 | JGI IMG/M metagenome (GOLD analysis project Ga0134121, IMG submission 96463) | Terrestrial soil microbial communities without Nitrogen fertilizer from Kellogg Biological Station, Michigan, USA - KB3-0-1 | ecosystem: Environmental > Terrestrial > Soil > Unclassified ...
CTGCGCGACGCCAAGGTGACCGAGATCATCGAGGGCAGCACGCAGATCCAGCAGATCTCCCTGCCGATGTTCGATTTCCAGGAGTTTTGATTTCCGATGGCCGTCAAGTGCGTCGTCTGGGACCTCGACAACACGATCTGGGACGGTATCCTCCTCGAAGACTCCGAGGTGCGCCTGCGTCCCGCGATCCCTCACATTCTCAAGACGCTGGACGAGCGCGGCATCCTGCAATCCATCGCCAGCCGCAACGACCAGGCCGCCGCCGTCGCCAAGCTGCGGGAGCTGGGGCTCGACGAGTACTTCCTCTATCCCCAGATCAACTGGAGCTCGAAGGCCGCCTCCGTCGCGCAGATCGCCAAGGACCTCAACCTGGCTCTCGACGCTTTCGCCTTCGTCGACGACCAGCCGTTCGAGCGCGAGGAGGTGGCCTTCAGCCACCCCGGCGTGCTGTGCGTCGACTCAGCCGATCTGGAGAGCCTTCTCGACCGTCCCGAATTCAATCCCCGCTTCATCACCGAGGACTCCCGCCTGCGGCGCCGGATGTACCAGGCCGACATTCGCCGTAACAGCGAGGAGGCTGAGTTCGTGGGACCCAAGGAGGACTTCCTCGCCACCCTGGGAATGATCTTCACCATCGCGCCCTGCCGCGAGGAGGACCTCAAGCGAGCCGAAGAGCTGACCGTGCGCACCCACCAGCTCAACACCACCGGGTACACCTACTCCTACGAGGAGCTGGACGCCCTGCGGCGGTCGCCCCGCCACGAGCTGCTCATCGCGAGCCTGGAAGACCGGCACGGCGCCTACGGCAAGATCGGCCTGTCGCTGGTGGAGAAGGGCCCCGAGATCTGGACGGTGAAGCTTCTCCTCATGTCCTGCCGCGTCATGTCCAAGGGAGTGGGCACGATCATGATCCAGCAGCTTCTGCGGCGGGCGAAGGAAGCCGGCGTCAAGCTGCGGGCCGAGTTCGTCTCCAACGACCGCAATCGCCAGATGCTCATCACCTATCGTTTCGCGGGTTTCAAGCAAGTCGAGAAGGTGGGGGAGGTGGCCGTGATGGAAAACGACTTCTCGGCCCTCCAGCCGCCGCCGCCCTACGTGGATCTGCGTCTCCCCGGGTAGGGGAGCCTTGCGGAACCACGGGAAATCCCTCTCCCCAGAGGGGGAGGGCTTTCCCCAGTGGGGGACGAGTTTCCCGAGTGGGGGACGAGTTTTCCCCAGTTGGGGAAGGATTTCCCCAGTGGGGAATCGCTTTTCCCCACTGGGGAGAGGGATTTCCCGAGTGGGGCGGGGCTTCCCCGAGGGTGCGGACGTCAAACCCACGTTGGCGGTCCACGGCCTCGAAGATCTCGATCTTGTAGGCGAGGCCCTCGGGCTGGCCGGCGTCCGACCAGTAGTGGCGATGCTCCCAGTTCTCCTCGGAGCGGATGAGCGGCCAGCCCGCCAGGGCGAGATGGAGCGCGAAGGTTCCAGGGACACAATGAGAGGCCTCCCCCGGCAAGTCCTTGAGATCGCCGTGCTCCTCCCAGCCGAGCCGGTCTCCGAGATTCCGTGCGGTGACCACGACGCGCCACTGGCCGTCCTGCTGGATCAGGAAGCAAGCCTCCGACTAACCCGTCTCGACGGTGCGTCGGACTCCCGCGTAGGGAATTAGGAAGCTGCCAGGTTCCCCTTGGGTCCGCAAGAAACGACCCCCGGCAGTTCGAGCGCCGTTTTCTCCCTGATCTCGGCTTACCCCCGCGCTCGGGGAGGTAGCAGCGTAGACAGCTTGGCGATGATCTCAGTGACTGTGGACTCCGGGAGCACGCAAATGAAAGACGCCTTCCTGGCGCTCCAATCGGCGCTCCTTACCTGATCTGCGAGAACGACTCCCGCTACGGGAAGGTCCCGTGGCAGAGCAACTTCGAAGGGGTAGCCCTTGACCTGAGTGGTGACTGGACAGGCGAGGAGGAGTCCGACTTTTCGATTATAGGACGCAGGTGTCAGAACCACCGCGGGACGCCGGCCGGCCTGTTCGTGCCCAGCCTGAGGATCGAAAGTCAACCAGATTGCATGGCCCTGTTCTGGAACATAGGCCATGGACTACCAAATTTCCTTGCCGACGGGTGGACCCCAGTCGGTTTCGCCATGCAGATTCGAAGGGCGAACATCAGCAAGAAGCTCCTCGAGGGTGTAGGAAGGGACCGGCGGAGCTTCCGCGATGAGACGGCCCTTCACGACGGTCAGCTCCACTTCCCGGTCTTTCTCCAGCCCCATCTCAGTCACGAAGGGCTTGGGGATTCTGAGGGCGAGACTGTTGCCCCACTTCTGGACTCGCGTTCGCATGGCAGAACCTCCGTATCGCCAATGAGGCTACGCCGCTGAAGCCTCGCCTGTCAATCGATCCGCTGTGACGCTTCCTAATCGATGTCGTCCAGCTCCCGGTACTGAAGACCCGGGATGCGCGGGGTGCGGACGTCAAACCCACGTTGGCGGTCCACGGCCTCGAAGATTTCGATCTTGTAGGCGAGGCCCTCGGGCTGGCCGGCGTCCGACCAGTAGTGGCGATGCTCCCAATTCTCCTCGGAGCGAATGAGCGGCCACCCTGCCAAGGCGAGGTGGAGCGCGAAGGTTCCGGGGACGCAGTGAGATGCCTCTCCGGGCAAGTCCTTGAGATCGCCGTGCTCCTCCCAGCCGAGCCGGTCTCCGAGATTCCGTGCGGTGACCACGAGGCGCCACTGGCCGTTCTGCTGAATCAGGAAGCGGGCCTCAGAGTCGCCGATCTCGACGCGATACTCGGGCAGCCCCTTGTGCCAGGCGAGAACCAGGTTGTGCTTCCACATCCATACCCACATCCCGATGCGGGCATAGAAGCGCACCGAAGGCTGCCAGGTCCAATGCGTGTCGAGCCGTATCCCCCCGGCATCGTTGGCGACGGCGGCCTGGAAGACCGCTTCGAGAGCGCGGCGGGCGATGCTCCGCCGGCGATGCTCGGGATCGATGTAGAGGCTGGAGACGGAGATCAGATCGAGCCCGTAGATGATCGTCCCGAGAGCGATCGTTCCGACCCGCTGGCCCTCGGCGAGAAGCCAGAACGGGTGGCAGTAGTGGGAGTGAGGGCTGGCCATGGGGCCGCCGTGGTACGTGACGCGGCACTCCTGGGCAAGGCGCTCGTCGTCCGAGAGCCGGGAGATGTCGAGTTGCTCGTGGAAGTGGCCTTCGAGCAGCGACGCAAGCTCGCGCAGGTTCCAGCGCTTCGACTCCTCCTCGTCGGTCGAGAGCGGCTCGATCACTCCCTCAGCCATGAGCTGTCTATAGCAGGCTTCAATACTGCTCTCGGGCGTTTTGTACCAAGCCTTCGTGGTCATACGATGCCTCCTCCTTCAACTCATCCCTGCCGTCCCTGCTTGTCCCTTGCGTCGTTCTGTCACCCAGTCTGCACGTGCCAGGCTGGTAGAGTACCTCCTCATGGATCGCTACCGGGTTAACGAATTCCTTGCTGCGGCGTCGTCAGGTCAAAGCGACCTCGGGAATCGAGGGACTCATCGACGCCCTGGCCGCGGCGTTCAAGGCGCGTGGCGTTCAAGGACTCTCGGGCCGAAACCTACGAAACTACCGCCAAATCGCTTTGACTTGGCCGCGGTTTGCAATTCGCCAGATGCCGTCTGACGAATTTGGCGGAACCGGCCAGATCTGGCAGACGCTGTCTGCCGAATCCCTTACCGGCTGGTGACGAGGTCCTTTCCTGGCAGGACGACTGCCGGACGAGAACCCACCCATGGGCATCCTGCTGTGTGCCGACAGGGACGCGGAAGAGGTGCACTACGCGACAGGGAGTCTGGATCGAGTCAACTTCAGTCCGGCCCGACGGGTCGGGAGATCCCAGCCCAGGGCTTCTGAGGCCGAAGGCCGATGCCCTGGGAAGACAAGGCGCCCCCCATCGTTGCGGCCTGAAGGGTCGCGAGAACCCGACTCGGCAAGAAGGCTCCCGCGGCCCTTCAGGCCGCAACGAATTGTCCTCCCTCCCACCCGGGGCATCGGCCTTCGGCCTCAGCCCCGGGCTCCGTTCTCCCGGCCCGTTGGGCCGGATGGGACCGATATCCTAGGCTGCTGCGCTCCGGGGAACTGGTGCAGTTATTCTGTGTCGAGCCCTCAGAGCCTGGCTCGCCGAGGAGCGGGATCTGCTGGCGCGGGTGTAGGGAGACAATGCCTACCCGTTCTGCGCTAAGCTCCTAACCCGCCACCCGGGAGGGATGAAATGCCGAAGGGAAAAACCTCGGGCCGACGGCCGGCGCCGCGCCTGAAGCGGCCGCGTACGCCGAATCCGGTCCACCTGGCCGAGATCTATGCCGACCTCCTGAAGCGGCCCAACGTGCTGGGGTGCTTTATCGGCCGGAAGCGGCGGGAGGGACGCTTGACTCGCCGCCTCTCCGTGATCTGCTGCGTGCGCGAGAAGGTGGAGCTCCGAAACCTCGCTCCCGAGGAGCAGCTTCCCTTGGAGGTCACATGGCCGCGCGGTTCGACCCGCCTGGGGCGGCTGGCGATCGACGTCCGGGTCCTCTCCCGACCGTTCCGGCCGGCCGCCGGTCCGGTCGCCGGACCCGGCGACGGCCTGACCGCCGGGCCGAGCCAGGCGACGGTCGGCATCGCCCTGCGCCACCCCACCTTCGGCGACGTGGTCACCACCGCGGGGCATCTCGTTCTCGACACCCTGGGCGAGGTCACCTATCCGGCCGGCCAGCTCCCCCAGATCGGGCTCGCGAGCGCCGGCTCCGGCGGCACTGTTTTTTCGGCATCGGTCCTCCGCGCGGTCCGCTCGGCGACCGCCGACTATGCGCTCGTCCTGCCGGCCGGGCTCACCTGCCAGAACCTGTTCGCCGATCAGACCCCGGTCGGCCTTCCCTATACACCGTCCGACCAGGAGCTCGGGACGCCGCTCTTCGTGCTCAGCGCCCGGGGCACCCTCTCGGCGAGCTTCCAAGGCGTCTACGGCTCTCTGCCCGTGGGGGACAACGGGTTGATGCAGAACCTCCTGCTCACCGACTTCGCCACCGACGCCGGCGATTCCGGGAGCTGTCTGGTCGATGCCCAATCGCGGTCCTGGGGCCTTCTCGTCGGGTTTTCCGAGCTCGACGGCAATCTTTGCTCCGTCTTCATTTCCGCCGCGCTCCCGTTGGCTTTGGAAGGCGCGGTCTTTCTCTAGGAGGGATGCCATGAGGCTTCGTATCGTCGCCGTTTTCGCCCTGCTGGTCTCGGGGGTCGCCGGGTGCCTGCCCGCCGTGGCCCAGACCTGTCCGCTCCCCTCGGTCGCCTTGGCGCTCAATCAATCGGTCGCGGCGCCCACGGGCTTCGATCAGGTCGCGTTCTTCGACGTCAAGAGCGGCGCGGCGGTCGGCTCGCCCGGCGCCCTCAGCGGCACGCCGCCGTCGTTCACCGTGAATTCGCTCGTCCTCGCCCAGGCGCAGGCTTTCAAGAACCCCGCCACGCACACCGACAACCAGGTCCAGCTACGCTGGGGCAAGGCGGCCGATGCGAGCGCGGGATGTCTGCAGCCCTTCACGGTGAGCAGCCCGCCGCCGACACCCGCCGCGGGTGGGACGACGACTCCCGCCGCCGGAACGACCGGCACGGGGGCCGCCGCGGTGAACGTCCAGGACTGCCAGAGCCAGGGCCTCCAGTTGCGGACGACGATCCGCAAGCAGCGGGGTCTCGGCAGCAAAGCGTCCGACGACTTCTCCCTCATCGTCTTCTGCCGCGACGTGACCGCCTTCCAGATCGACCGCGACTACGGCGTCGAGGGCGACCCCATCTACGTCGCCCTCTACGACGACGGGACTCTCCTCTCGCCGCACGCGGAGATCCCCAGTTGCAGCATCGAGCCGGCGGGGCCGCGGATCTTCCAGTCGGAGACCTCTCTCTCCACGACGACGGGCGGTCTGCAGTCCACCCAGCCTTTCACCGTCCAGGTGCTCCTCCAACGCGCCTGCTACGACGCCAGCGTCGAGATCGACCTCAAGGCGCAGCGCACCGATCAAGCGACCCAGAAGCTCGCCGATGTGAGCCGTAGCTACGTCCTCGGCCAGGCGGTGCGCTACAACGCGACCCTCCAGGTGGGTCCCCTGTTCACCAACCAGCAGCCGCACACCTTTGGCCTCAGCGTCGATTCCCAGAACGTGAGCCGCATCCTGGACAAGGGGCCGACCGGCAGAGGGCCTGAGTACGTTGGGACGCTCGTCCTCTACGCCCTGCCGCGCCAGCTCGCGAGCCTCTTCGGCGGCAAGCCCTACGACGGACGCGACATCCTGCACGACCAGAAATTCGCGGACCGCCTGGGCGGCGTCCTGGGCGCCGGCCTCTCCAACCCGAGCAAGCTGTTCGTCGCCGGCCTCTCCTTCGAGATCTTCAGCTATGTGAACCTGACCGCCGTCTACAGTTGGGCGCGCCTGCCGGAGCTCTCCGGCGTCAATGCCGGCGACGTGTTCACCGGCACGGTCGACCAGATCCCCGTCCAGGACCAGTGGAAGGGCAAATTCGCGTTCGGCATCTCGGTGGATCTACGGTACGCCGCCGCCCTGTTCAACAGGAAATAAGGCCGACAAGGTCGGCCCGTTGAATCGTTGTAGTTGACGCTGAGCGAGCTGCCGTCCGGCCCACCGGGCGGCCCGTTTCACGTTTTGGGAAACTTGAAACCGAACACCGCGGGCCTGGCAGGCGAGACCCTCGGGCTCAGCGGCGTCGCTATAAGGAAGGCGGGACCGAGAAGCGCGCGGCGTAGACATTAAGGATGTCGTGACCTAATTCGGGATCGTACCCATCATCAACATACCAGGTGACGGCGAAGATCCCATTGGGGCCGAAGGCCACTTTGGGGCTCTGACCGCAGGCGGCGTGCTCGTGGCCCACGGGAAACTCGGGCCCCATTGGCGTGCCGTCCCGCCGGTAGAGCCGCGCCCGCACTGGCCTGCAGGCGCCGGAGTAGTCCCAGTTTTGCCAGACCACCACGAAGTTGCCGAAGCGGTCCATCGCCACCACCGGCACGAATTCCTGCTTGCCATGTACTTCGGTTACTCGGAATTCCGGCCCGAGCCTCTTGCCCGTTTTCGAGAACCTCTGGCCGAGGATCGCACTGAGCGACCTTCCCGAAGACCGCTTCTGCCAGACGATCACGAAATCCCCATCCGGGGCTGCCGCTACCGAGGGTGCGGACTGCGTCCCGTGGGTCGTGGTGCTGACGACGAGCTCCGGACTGATGGGATCTCCGGCCGATGAAAAACGCCGGGTGTGGATGTCCGAGTTGTCGCGGGCAAAAGGCTCACCATTGCCGTTGTCCCAGACCATGGTGATGTTGCCTTGGCCATCGGCTGCCAGACCGCGGGCTCCAATGCTTTGCGAGCCCACGACACGGCGAGGAACCAGGAAATAGGGGCTGACCGGAGAACCTTCTGGAGACAGGATCCGAGCGTGGATGCCAAGGCTCGGACAGAGCGAACAAACGTACTCGTTGGTCATCAAGGCGAATCCTCCCTGTGGGAGCAAAGCGGCCGCTTGACCGGAAGGAGACCTGTTATCAGAGGATGGGGGAACCAATGAGACGGGCTCTCCCAGGGCGTGGCCCGATGCGTCGAATCGCCGCCCATAGACCTCAAAACGAGTGCTGGGGGGGTGGGGGACCGGCTGGGTATAGATGAGAAAGATTCCTCCCTCGTGAGTCGGCACCACGAGTGGGTCCAGTATGAAGGCGAAGTCATCCTTGAAATCGAACGAGTCGGCCAGGTCCAGAACAGGGCCTGGCTCTCCCTGCGGCGAAAAGGCTCTCGCCAGCACGCGATCTACTGTCACGAAGTCCCCGAAGAACTCAAGCCAAACGATCCAGAGACCTCCACGGTCGTCGAATTGGAGGTCGGGGAAGGATTGCTCGGTACGATTCTCGGCGCTGACCCGAAACTCAGAGCCGATGGGGCTCTGAGCCATTAGAGCCGAGGAGAGCAGGCATGCCGTGGTGAGCGCTACGAGCTGGGGCCGCCATCCGCGCTGGTTTCTTCTCTTCATTGTCATCCTTTCTCAATTCAGTGAGGCCGAGAAGCGCGCGGCGTAGACATCGAAGTCGACCCCTGCGTCAGGCGAGGATCCGAGCTCGACGTGCCAAACGATGGCGAAGACACCATTGGGGCCGAAGGCGACCTTGGGCGCCTCGCCGCAGGCGGCGTCCCCGGGAGCTGCGGGAAACTCAGGCCCCGCCGGCCTGCCGTTCCGGTAGAGCCGGGCCCGGATCTGAATGCAATCCGGGCGAGCAGGGGAGAAGCTCTCCCACGCCACCACGAAGTTGCCGTCGCGGTCCATCGCGACCTGCGGGACGAAGTCCTTTTCCATCCTGTCTTCGTTGACGCGAAACTCTGGTCCCACCTTCTCTCCGGACTTCGAGAAGCGCTGCCCGAAGATGGAGCGGAGCAGGCCGCCCGGGAACTTCGTCTGCCAGACCACCACGAAGTCGCCCGTCGCGTCCGCAGCGACGGACGCATCGCCTTGGGTGCCTGGGAGGGTTGTATTGACGACGAATTCCTGACTGATCGGTACGCCCGCCGCGGAGAAGCGCCTGGCGTGGATATCGGAGTAGTCGCGGGCGTCGGGATCACCGTTGCCAACAGACCAGACCACGGTCACGTTGCCCAATCCGTCCGCTGCAACGTTCCGGGCGCCATTTCCAGACACTCCTGAGAGCCTGCGTGGAATTTGGAAAAAGGAGCTTGCCAGAGAGTCGTCGGACGCTAGGACCCTACCATAGAGACTCACTTTCAGCTTGGAGCAAATCTCGCAGAGAGCTCCCAAATTGGCAAGGAAGACGCTCCCGTTGGGAAGCAAGGCGGCTGTGGTCCGCAGAAATGAAGCCGGAGGTGCCGGGGAAACTAGAAACCGATCTGCCAGTGGAACGCCCGCTGTGCTGAACCTTTGTCCGTAAACCAGGGCAAAACCGTTCGTATCGCTTCGAACATAAAAGACCTCAAGAGACCCGTCTGGCTTGGGCAGAATTAGCGGTAAATCTACGGGAGTGAATGGGCTGTCGCTGGTATCGGCCAAAACCAGAACGGGGCCGAGTTCTCCTTGCGGGGAAACGGCTCTCGCCATCAAGCGATCGAAGTCCGCGTCCGCGCCGATGCCGTCCAACCAGGCGAGCCAAAGATTTCCGTTTTTGTCGAATTGAAGATCCGGTTCGTCCTGTGTTCCAACACTCGGTGGATTGACCAGAAACGCCGAGCCGACGGGAGTCTGTGCCATCAGGGCTACGGGAGATAGAAACCATGCAGCACAGGCTAGGATCTGGAGACTCAAGGTGCGGTGATGTCTGCTCTGCATGGTCCGTCCTTTCTCAATCCACCGAGCTCACAGGAGTCTCGTTTTCCAGGGAGTGACCTTGAGCATCGTACCGCCTTCCCCGCAGTCCTCTGCCCTGACCACCGGCTCCGAGGCCTTCCCAGACCAAACGGAAGCTACCATCCCGCTGCACCCTGAGGGCGGCCAACCGCCGGACTCCGGCATGCGTCGAGTTGATCCGGATCGAAGGTCCAGAGAGCACGCCGCCTCGCAGGATCCGCTGAGCGTAGACGTCGCCCCCTCCATTTTTCCTGTCCTCTACCGTCCAGGCGACCCACAGGTTCGCCTGACCGTCGGATTGCACGAGCGACATCGTCGACACTCCACCCCCTGGGTCCCGCGGCAAGCCGATCGTATCCCCAGTCGGGGCGCCCGTGACGTCGAAGAGCTGGACCTCGATCGAGCTGGGTGTGTCGTCAAGCGCGTAGCGCGTCCAGCTCACTACGAAGTTGTTGTCCGGATCGGCGGTCACACTCGGCTCCGCCTGTTGACCTTCCGAGGCTTGGCTCACCGGGAAGATGTCGCCGAGTGGAGTTCCGGCATTATCGTAGCGTTGCGCGAAGATCTCATCGAGGCCGGTATCCGGACTCTGGGCCTCCCACGTGACGAAGAAGTTGCCGAGGCTATCACTCGCCGGTGTCGGAAGTTTCTGGAAGGACGTGCCATCCGGGCTCACCACGATCGGATCTCCAACCGGCAGACCGTCCGTCCCAACGATCTGCGCGAGAACTGCCGCGGTCGAATCATCGGAAAGCTCGGTCCAGACCTTTAGGTCGTTGAGCCCAGCCGCAATGGACGAAGCGCAACTGGCTGCGCTTCCCTTGGTCAGACGGAGGACCCAGTCGCAAGAGCTACTGGTCGGGCAGGAGGGGGGGCCTGTGAGAGTGACCTTTCCGCTCCCAGTTGAACAGCCAGCCTGTTTGTCAAACGCTTGCGACCGGGGATCGACCCAGACCTTGCTCCAACACCCGCCGCAGTCGAACTGCGGCAAAGCATTGGTGACGCCGGATGTTTTGATCTGCACGCCTGTAAAACCGAAACCTACGCCCGGGACATAGGCCAGCGCATAGCTCGAGTTTCCCGCAAGTAGCATCCGCGTCTTCTCGTTCGCCGCGTTCGGCGGATTTGATCCCGTGATAGGCGGGTTGGTCGTGTTCGTATTCACCGCGGGATTGTTGGCGATCAGGTTGTGGCGAGGCTCGAGGTCTGTCCAAGGCCCGCCACTGAGCAGAGAACCCAGTTTTGTTATGTCTTTATCGGATTTCGATTTGTCTGACTGATAGCTGTCCGAGTAGATCCCTGGGTTGGCCCAATCGTAGATCCCCTTGACGCCGATCGTGAAGCCGAAGGAGCCCGAGAGGGCGCTGGCGTAGGCCGAATGACGTTCTCCATCGCGGGTGTCCGGGTCCTCGGTGGCGGTCGCGAAGTCCTCGTAGGCCCCTTCGGAGTTGACCGCCGGCCTTGCCGGCGCTGGGGGCAGACTGGTCGGGCAATCTTTGACAGATGAGGCAGCTCCTTGGCAGCGGAAGCGAAGCGAGATCTCCCGGGCTCGGCAGACGGCGCGAGCATATTCTTGGGTTGAAGAGTAGTTACAGGGCGTGCTCATGTTCCCTTTGTGGCCGCTTTGGTAAAGCTCGAAGCTCAGCCAGTCCGCGCTGTGGAAGAGATCGTAATCGGTGAGCGCCGCGCTGCCGCCGAGTTGGTTTCCTACCAAGTGTCGCGGTGCCGCGCCTCCTATACTACGGAGGGCCTGGCCCACCGCCGTCATAGAAGCCTGAGTCTTCGTCACATTATCGTCGAGAAACTCGTCCACCTTATCGTCGAAGCCCGGGGAGAAGAAGACGAAACTCCCGGCGAGGCGGGCCGCGAGCTGGCGGGCGAAGATCGCGGCCGCCTCTTTGCGTGGATACTTCTGCAGCGGAGTCAGAGTCGTGCCCGGGCCGCCGCGGTCGGTGGGATCGATGACGCCGGCCACGAGGACGACAATCCCGGCGTCGTTGGCGTCCTTCACCATGGAGTCGAGCTTCTGCCAATAGGCGGGGTCGAGGTAGCTGCACTCGTTCGGGACCACTTTGTAATTGACCGGAGTGCAGCCTGTTCCCGCCAGGAAGCCCACGAAGCCTGAGGCGGGAGGCGTCGGCCGTGAGGCCGGGGCGTTGATGTACTGGTTCGCTGACGCCACGAGGAGGACGGTGAACTTTTTGGCAGAACGGTCGGCGACGTAGTTTTTCCAGAGGTCTGTGCTTGGAGCAGTTCCCAGTGTGGGAAGAGGAAAGCTCTTGGGGGCCGACCAGGCAGTGTCCGCGATCCAGGGAAATGTCGTGGTGCCGTCGCCGTAGACGAGGAAGCTCCCGCCCGCTTTCGGGGCCGGCAGCCCTAAGCGGTAGAGCAGGTTCACCCCCGGGGCGTTGGGAGATGTCACCGTGAGGACTCCGTTCTGGCTCAGCCCGGAGTCCCCGGCGCAACTGGGAGTCGTCGCTCCAGAGGCCAGGACCGTCGTGCAGGCGGTATTCCAGCACCAATTCCCAGCCGGAAGAGTGGTCCGCACCCGGAAGGTCTTCGAGGACGAGCTGCCTTGAACGCCATCCCAGAAACCCGCCTGTTGAAAGCAATCAGGAGAGTTGCAAGAGCTCGGCGGAGTCGCACCACAGGTGGCGTTGCGGTAGAAAGTCGCCGTGAGCTGCACATCCCGGTACGGATTGGAATTGGTCCCTACGGAGTAGTCGGTGTTCGCCGTCAATTCGCGCTCCCAGCGCTCCCAGGCCACGGCGGTGTCGCGTGCCAGGCTCACCGAATCCCAATAGTAGGAGACGCCACTGGAGCCCGGAACGTCGTGGAGAAGGCGGATCTTCACCTTGGCGGTGCTCGGCCCGGTCGTGAAGAAGCCGCTCAGGCTCTCCCAGCCGGCGGTCCGGCCGACGCTCGTGGCGACGACCCGGCTCGAAAGCTGGACGTTGGCGCTCGACAGCTCCACGATCTGGAGCCGCGCCTGCTTGTTCGTTGTGGGCGCAATGTTCACGTCCGAACGAACGGCCAAGCGGAAGGTCACTCCCGGGGGGACGGTGATCGGGTCGGAACAGACCCCGACATCTCCTTGTTGTGACACGGCCACCTTCAGGGAGGTTGTGCCCTGGTCGACCGGAGAGGTGGCCGTTGCCGGAGTCGCAGCTCCGGAGTTGTTACAGGATGTCCAGTTGAGCGGCACGCTGCCCGAGACCTGCTCGAAGGAGGGATTGGGCGCCAGGTTGACCTGCCCCAGCACCAACGAAGGTGAGACGAGCAACCATCCCGCGACACTCGTCCAAATACACAGGCCTCTTCCGAACACCCCCGAGGGGGCTGCCAGTCTACTCGCCATTTGGTATCTCCTTTGGGCGTCAGCATACTATGTGCCGCCGCCGGATGGGCCCCCTGTTCACCAATCAGCAGCCGCACACCTTCGGCCTGAGGGTTTTCGACCCTGATAGCATTGGCGGCCGGAGGAACCATGGACGACCAAAGTATTCTGCATCGCATTCAACACCTCGTCGACGAGGAGCATCGGCTCGACGGCAAGAGCGACCATTCTCCCGACGACCGCCAGCGCCATCAGGCGCTTCAGGTCGAGCTCGACCAGTGCTGGGATCTCCTGCGGCAACGGCGAGCGCGGCGCGAGTTCGGCGAGGACCCGGAGAAGGCGAAGGTCCGGGACCCGAAGATCGTCGAGGGCTACGAACAGTAGGACGTTGGATCGCTACGGCGCCCCGCGCAGGTAGGCGACCGCCTCTCCCCGCCAGGGCGCCGAGAGGCGGCGCAGCCCGCCGCCCGTCATCGTGCCACCGTCCACCGACCGCCCCTTCACGGGATCGAACCATTCGATCTGTAGCAGCCCGGGAAGCCAGCCGAGGCGCATCCACCCCCGGCCGCGCGGGAGCCAGGCGAGCACCTCCCCGAGCCGCTTGTTCGCCAGGGCGTAACCGGACGAGCAGAGGTTGATCCGGGGCCGGCAGGCTTCGAGGTTGAGCCGCCGCGACCAGCGGACGGTATCTCCCATCGCCTGGCGGGCGGCCTGCCGGACGGGATCGTCGTCCAGCGGGTCCATATAGAGGATGTGGTGGCCGCGCAGGAAGGTCTTCCACACCCAGGCCCGGTCGCCGCCGATCCCCCACAGATGGTCGGTGTCCACCAGCACCACCTTGGCGCCGTCCGCCGCGGGAGGGGAGCGCCGCCAGCCGCCTCGGTTGCCCGGGGAGATCCAGTCCGCCGGGCTACGGTAGAGATCCTCGTTGCAGCCGCCCGGGAAGGCGAACGTCATCCCCACGGGGTGACGTCGTCCGCTCGCGGCCTCCAGGCCCTTCAGGAAGCTGATCCAGTGAGTCTGCCAGGCTCGCGAGGTGCCGGGGCTTTCGTTGGAGATCTCCCAGAGGACCGAATCCAGATCGCCGACGGTCTCCGCCACCTTCCTCACGTATCGCTCCTGAAGCCGGAGGACTGACGGAATGCGAAGGGTGTGGGAATCGGTGCCGTCGCCCCGCCCGTCCGGATCGCCGTCGGCGCCGTTGACGTTGTTGCGCCGGTTGAAGGGATGGCGATCCCAGGGGTTGCCCTCGCCCTTGTTGTGGATCGACCAGCCGTTGAACAGCATTACGGAGACGTAGAGGCCGCGCTCGGCGGCGCGCAGCACCCGCCAGCGCAGCCGGGCGAAGTACTCGGGATCGAAGCGGGTGAGATCGAAGCGGGGGAGACCGTCGAGCGCCACCCCGGGACCGGTGCGCAGCCAGGGGCGCGGCGAAAGATCGTGGAGCCACGCCTCGTGCGCCCACAGTCGGATGACGTTGTGGCCCCAGAAGACGAGAGATTCGAGATAGCCCTCGAAGTCGAACCCGCCCGGCCGCTCGCCGTTGTCGACGAGATTGTCCCAGTGGTGCGAGCCCGCCAGGTACACGGCCCGGCCGGCGCTGTCTTGGAAGTAGCGGGGGTTGCCAGGGTGGACGCGGAGGGGAGGCATGCGGCGGAGGACGAGGGTAGCATGAGGGCGGGAGAGGTGCGGAAGTAAGGCGATCGAAATCGGGCAGATTGAAAGTTGAATTTTGAATCTGCCCGATCTGATAGGCTTGCCTCCGTGATCGAGCGGCTCCTCCAGCCTCGTCTCCTCGACTTGGCCACGCGTTATCCGGTCCTCACGCTGACCGGGCCGCGCCAGTCGGGCAAGACGACTCTCAGCCGCATGGCCTTCCCCAAGCTGCCCTATGTGTCCCTGGAGAACCCGGCGCAGCGGGAGTTCGCCGAGGAGGATCCCGTCGCCTTCTTCGCCCGCTACCAAGACGGCTGCATCATCGACGAGGTGCAGCGGGTGCCGCAGATCTTCTCTTACCTGCAAGGCATGGTGGACGAAGACCCGACGCCCGGCCGGTTTCTGCTCACGGGCTCCCAGAACCTCGCGCTGGTCGGCGGCGTGACCCAATCCCTCGCCGGCCGCACGACCTTGACGGAGCTGCTTCCGCTCTCGCTGGAGGAGATCCGGCGCTTTCCCGATCCGCCGGCGGATCTCGATACGATCCTGTGGCAGGGCGGCTACCCACGGATCTACGAGCGGCATCTGCCCGCTCACGAGTGGCTGGGCGACTATGTCGCCACTTACGTCGAGCGTGACGTCCGGCAGCTTGTCCAGGTCGGGGACCTTCTGCTCTTCCAGACCTTCCTTCGGCTCTGCGCCAGCCGCACGGGGCAGATCCTCAATCTCGCGTCGCTGGCGAGCGACTGCGGCATCTCCCAGCCGACGGCGCGAAGCTGGCTTTCGGTGTTGGAGGCGAGCTACATCGCCTTCCGTCTGCCGCCGTTTTTCGCCAACATCGGCAAGCGGCTCATCAAGGCGCCCAAGCTCTACTTCTATGACACCGGGCTGGTGGCGAGCCTGCTCAACATCGAGAATCCCCGCCAGCTCGAGACGCATCCGTTGCGGGGAGCCCTCTTCGAGACCTGGGTCGTGGCCGAGGTCGCCAAGGCTCATCTCCACCGGGGCCGCCGGCCGCGGCTCTCCTTCTATCGCGACCGCAACGGGCTGGAGATCGACCTGATCCTGGAGAAGGGGGCCGATCTCGTGCTGGTGGAGGCCAAGTCAGCCCAGACCCCCTCCAGCGAGCACTTCACCGCGTTCGACCGTTTCGCCGAAGCTCTCACCGCGAAGCCGGCGCCCCACATCGCCGGACGAGTCGTCGTCTACGGCGGTGCCGAAACGCAGGAGCGCAGCAAAGGCACAATCCTCTCGTGGAGAGATCTCGATAGCTGGGATTGGGGGGAGTGAGGAGGGCCAGGCCCTCCCGGCGCCTGTAGTACCATCTCCCTCCTCAGGCCGCACCTCTCATGATTCCATTCAAGCTCTCCAAGAAGTTCTGCCTCGTTCTGTCCTTCCTTCTCGTCCTCGCCGGCTGCCGAGGCGACAACCAGGGAGGCGGTACCGCGGCCGGGCTCCACGTCCCGCGTCACATCTTCCTCATCACGGTCGACACTCTGCGGGCCGACCACATGAGCCTCTATGGTTATGGGCGGGCCACGTCGCCCAATCTCCAGAAAATGGCGGCGTCGGGCGTGACGTTCGATCGCGCGATCTGCCAGTGGCCGAAGACGGGGAGCTCGTTCGCCTCGATGTTCACCGGCCTGTACCCGCACACCACCGGCATTACCCACAAGGCGGCCGTGCGCGTCCCCGAGAAGTATGTGACGCTGCCGGTGCTGTTCAAGGAGGGCGGCTTCACGACGCTGGGCGTCGTCTCCAACGCCGTGGTGTCGTCCAAGTTCGGCTGGAACCGCGGCTTCGACGAGCTCGCGGAGACCTGGGGGACCGGCGAGTTCCCGGACGATCCCAAGCTGTTTCGTCCCTTGGCGAGCGCCCCGAAGGTCAACGAGCTTGCCGTGCCGCTGCTCAAGCAGTACGCCAAGGCGGACCGTCTCTTCGCCTGGTTCCACTATTCGGACACCCACGCCCCCTACATGCTGACGGATGGCTCCGCCAATCCCTTCCTGGGCGACTCGATGTTCCAGGGCGATCAGGAGGTGCCGCAGAAGGTCGTCAACAAGGGCTACACCCTCGACGGCCACACCGACCTCAAGTACTACGTGGCCCAGTACGACGCCAACGTGCGGGTGGCCGACACCTACATCCAAAAGCTGCTGGACGAGATGCGCTCGCTCGGCCTGCTGGAGGACAGTCTGGTGATCGTGACGGCCGATCACGGCGAGGAGTTGGGCGAGCACAACTCCTGGTTCGAGCACGGGCCGCTGCCCTACAACACCACGGCCCATGTGCCGATGGTCTTCCTGATGAACGGCCTGCCCGCCGGTCGGCGCGTGGACCGGCCCGTGGAGCTTGTGGACCTCTACCCGACGCTCAAGGATCTGATCGCGCCAGGGCGGAAGGTCGAGGGGCTCGAGGGGCACAGTCTCTGGCCCCTCCTGCGGGGAACCAAGACCGGCACCGAAGATTTTCAGGAAGCCTTCTCCGAAGCCGGGCGCAAGCCGGACCTCTACCACAGCGTACAGGAAGGGATCTGGAAGCTCGTCTTCAACTCCGGAGGCAAGCGCTCGAGGGCCGCGACCTCCACGACCGGCGGCTACGAGCTCTACAACCTGAAGGACGACCCGCTGGAGACCCGCAACCTCGCCGCCGAGAAGCCCGAGGAGGTCCGCCGCCTGCGTAAGGAGCTGGCCGGCTGGATGCGCCGGGCCAGGGCCGAGGGCGGCGAGGAAGAGGTCAACGACGAGAACGAGCGGGCGCTCAAGGCCCTGGGGTACGCGAACTAGGGTGCTATGCTTCCGAAGGTGGACGAAAAACGCTCAGGCTACAGCCTCAAAGCACCGGGAGCTTCAGGTGGTTCCATGTACCTGCCCGGCCGGGGCTCCTTCCCCCGGGTCGACGATCATCTGGTCGTGCCTGAGGTGACGCGGGACGAGATCATCGATGGCCGCCGGATGGTGGCACACCCCGCCTCGCCGCCCCACGCGACCCGGCAATGTGATCTCGACTATGTAGTAAGGGCTCACGTGGCTCCCGGTTACATAACGGCGTCGGACCTCCTGACTCGTTTCGGTGAAAAGTCGGATTTTGCCAGCGATACCTGTATCTACAAGGAAGCGGTCGATCCTGCGACCGGCGCGCGCAGCCTGGAGGAGATCGCCTTCGAGGTTGTCTCCACGCAGAGCGACCGTAAAGCGACGAAGAAGGCCGTGGAGATGCAACGGCGCGGGGTCCGCCGGATCTTTGGCGTTTTCCTCAAGCGCCCGCGGGTCTGCGAGTGGTCCGCGGAGACTCAGAGCTGGCAACCCTTGGAGGTCGGCTCGGCGATCGAAGACCGCTGCCTGGTGGCACCGCTCGCCGTGGCGGCTCTGCTCGATGCAGCCCTGGCCGACAATGCCGTGGCGGAGGCTCTGCTTGCCAAGGGCAACCCAGTGCTCCGGAAGCGCGAAGCCGAGGCGGAAACCAAGGGAGAGACCCGAGGCAAGGCGGAGGGCATCCTCGAGATCCTGGCCGCCCGTGGTCTCGACGTGAGCCTGGCGCAGAGGCAGGAGATCCTTGGCTGTCGGGATCTCAATCGTTTAAGTATCTGGTTACGCCGCGCCGCCGTCGCCTACTCGGCCGGCGAAATCACCGCCGAGTAAACCGCGCCGGGAGAGTTTCAGGTCGGTCCAAGCTTCCGTGGCAACGTGAGCAGCACCTCGAAGTCCCGCACCTCAATCCCGACTTCGCGCCCCGTCGCTTCCCGCACCAGGCGCACGATGCGCCGGATGCCGGTCCCAGCTCGGGTGACCAATCCGGCGTCGGAGAGGCGGGCGTAGATCCAAGGATTGCGGACGACATGAGCTCCGGAGCGCATAGCGTCGGCGTCGACGCCGTTGGGGGGACGGCCTGGAGTGTGGATCTCGATTCGATCGTCGAAAATGAAGAGGCGAATCGGGCCGCGAATGGTGTAGTCGCGGTGGGCCACTGCATTGACGACGGCCTCGCGCAAAGCCTCCTTCGGAAGCTCGGGTTTCGGCTCGGGCTCGAAACCGCGAATCTCATGAGGCACCGGCAGGTGGAGGTAGAGGAATCGCTTGGCCTGATCGATTACCTGGAGGAGTTGCCCATCGAGGTCTTTGCGGTCGATCGGATCGAAGGAGCTGTCCGTCCCGGAGAAGCGGGCGGCGTTGATCTGCGCATAAGGAAGGTGGTGCTGCGGCTTCCGGCCGAAGAGGAGGATGCCCGCGACGGTCGGGTGGCCGTTCGCGGTCAGGTACCAATTGGCGAGGATCCGTTGTGGATCCTCGTCGCGCAGTTGGGACTGCCCCGTCTCTTCTAGATAGCTCGCGAAAGCGGCGAGGTCGAGATCCTGGACGGAGAGGCGGAGTAGAGGCGTCTCGTCGTAATAGAGGCTCTCGGTCGCCTGAAAGAGCCGGAGAAGCTCCTCCCGGGATGCCTGACGGCGGCCGGAACTGGTGCGTACGTAGTAGCTGCCCCGGTTCGTCCTGTACGGGCGCATGTCGCCCTTGGACACATGGACCACCAGAGCCGTCCGACCTTCCTCCGACCGGACGGTCTCCTGGATGACCGTGATCGGCGGCTCGCAGTTGTTCGCCGCGACGTTGTCCACGTCCCGGGCCACGCGGTCGGAGTCTCCGATCCCAACGATCTCGCGTCCCTCGCTCACTCCGAGGATCAAGTCGCCGCCGTCGGTGTTGGCGAACGCGACGAGGACGGCCGCCAAGTCATCAGGGTGCACCGGCCACACCTTGAACTCGGTGTGGAGATTCTCCCAGGAGTCGATCCGTGCGAGGAGGTCGGCGAGCTCCATCTACGGCGTCACCGACTTGCCGAAGTTCGAGGCCAGGATCGCGAGATCCAATCCGTCGATCTTGCCGTCGGCGTTGATGTCGGCGGCGGCGGAGTAGGCGGTGTCGCCGCGCACGGCGCCGAAGTGGAGGGCGAAGATCACGAGGTCGGCGCCGTCCACCCGGTTGTCGAGGTTCAGATCCCCCTGAAGGTTGCCGAAGCCCGCGATGGTGAAACGGATGATCTCCCGGTCCACCGTGTTGGGCGGCGTCGCGAAGTCGCGGGTGCGCAGGCCGACGCTGACGATTCCCGTGAGCGGCGCTGGCGGCACATAGGTGAGCCTTGCCCGCACCGGGTTGCCGGTGGGCACCACGGAGGTCACCGTGCCGTTGACCAGCAGGAAGGTGTTCGCGAGGTCGATCCCCGTCCCGAAGTCCCAGACGTCGACGCTGATCTGCGTGCTCGCGGCCACGTTCTTGGCACCGTTGGTGGGATTCATGATCCCCGTGACCGGCGGTACGGTATCGATCCCCTGGAGGGCGTTGAAGAAGACCCGCGCCATGAGGTCGTAGCCCGCCGAGTTGGGATGGCCCACCGGATCGTCCGGGACCAGCACATAGAGGCTGAAGGTATTGGGCGTGGAGCGGAACACCTCGTAGGGGTCGGCCTCCCGCCGCTGGCGCACGCCCGCGAGGTTGCGGATGCGCCCGTTCAAGGCGTCGTTCAGGATGTTGTCGGCGTCCACCTTGGAGTCCGGCTTGCGGGGGACGACCGTGGCGTGGAGCGCCAGCAGGCCCTTCAACTCGGCCCGCCGGGCCATCTCGTCGAGATTGAAGATCGTCGTCTCGGGAGAGATGGCGCGCGAGATGTCGTTCGTCCCCTCCATCAGCAGCAGGTAGTCGCCCGGCACACCCTCGGCGATCACGCTGTCGATGCGGCTGAGGGCCTCGTTGGTCCGCTCGCCGCCCAGGCCGCGGTTGACGACCGTGGCGCTGACGCCCGCCGTTTGCAGCAGCACCTGGAGGCGCGGCGGATAGCCGAGGGCCGCCCGGGTCGGATCGTCACCGCGGCCTTCGGTGATGCTGTCGCCGAACGCCAGGTACTTGCGCGGTGTGGTCTGGGCCCCGGCGAGCGCGGGGATCAGGCCGAGGATCAGCCCGACTACGACGGCGGAGGAGGCACGCTGTGGGAGGCTCAAGGAACTCTTTCCAGGGTCGCCGTACCCTGCTGCTTCTCGGCGGGCCAGCGTAGGCGCACTCTACCCGCCAGTGCATCGACGACCGGGCGGCTCAGAGACCGTGACGGCGAGGAGAGGGAGGCTTTCGCCAGGACCTTGCCCTCGGCGTCCAGGTCGAGAACGGACCAGGAACGCGCCGCCGACTCCAGGTAGAGCAGGCGGGGATGGCCGGAGGTCCCCAGAAACGCGGGATAGAGGGAGCCGGAGGGACCGGCGGCGTGCTCGTCGATCCAGCCTCCGCGCTCGAAACGGGCCATCCGCATCTGATAGCCGTGGCCGTCGAAACGGCTCCAGGCGATCAGCGCGCCGCCGCCGGCCGTGGCGGTGAGGGCGGGCGTGATGTCGGGCACCTGGTTGGGAGCGGAGAGCCGGCTCACGGGCAGCCAGCTTGCACCCACTCGCTCGCTCCAGACGATTTCGTCGGCGGTGCCGTCGAAGGCGCTCCAGGCGAGCAGCCAGGAGCCGTCGGCCAGCACGGCGCCAGCCAGCCCGAGTTGGCTTCCTGGACCGGGGTGGGAGACGACTTGAGGAGCCTGCCATGTCTTGCCGTTCCAGGCGGCGGCACGCACGGCGAGGGAGCGAAGACCGTCCCCTTCGAGCCAGGCGAGACCGGCGAGGCGGCCGCCGTCCACCAGGAGCACCGGCCCACGGCGCTGGGAAGCGGCCTGACCGGGCGGCTCGGGGAGCTCCCTGAAGCTCTTGTCGTTTCCCGTCCGCAGGAACAGGCGCTGGCGGCCCGCGGCGTCGGGGGAGCTGCCGGCCGCGACCCAGCCGCCATCCGTGGCGGCGAGGGAGGAGACCTCCGCCCGATCCGGCAGGCTCAAGGACAGAGTTCCGCCGCCGGGCAGCTCGAGCCGGGCCGAATTTCCCTGGGGGATCAGAACCAGGCCCTCGCGGGCGGCCTGGACCGGATCTTCCTGAGCAACGGCTGCGACGAGTGATCCGTAGAAGAAGAGGAGATAGACAGCTCCCCTCAGCGGGCGAACAGACGATCCGCGCACGTGGAGTATCCTACCGCAGTTCCCGGACCCGCCGCCCGGGACGAGAGGAACACGCTTGCTTCGACGAATCCTGAATCGCCGTCATCTTGCCTTCGTGGCCGTCCTGGGCGCTCTGGCCCTGGGCGTCCTGCCTGTCGCCTGCCATCGGGGGCCGCCGGCTCACGAGGGTCCCATCGTGCTCATCACCATCGACGCCCTGCGGGCCGACATGGTGGGCGCCCTGGGGGGCTCCCCCAAGGTCATGCCGGCCCTGAGCGCCCTAGCCAAGCAGGCGGACTATGCGGGCCGCGCGATCTCGCCGTCGAGCTGGACCGTTCCCTCGATGGCGGCCCTCTTCACCGGCTTCCAGCCCTGGCGGGCTCAGAGCTGGGCCAACGACCGGGCCGTGCTGGACGATCGCTTCGTCACCCTTCCCGAGTCGCTCAAGAAGGCCGGCTACAAGACCTCGGCCTTCCGTTCCAACCACTGGCTGGAAGCCCAGTTCGGCTACTCCCAGGGGTTCGATCTCTTTCAATACCTGAAGGAGGGGAAACGGGCGGTGGCCGGCCTGGAGCAGCTCAAGGGGGGCCGCGAGTTCATCTGGATCCACATCCTGCCGCCGCACGCTCCCTACATCCGGCGCGATCCTCTCCTCGACCGGCTCGACGAGATCCCTCCCGACATGCCGCACCAGCTCAAGCCGCTGGACCTCGAGGTCTACGCCGATCCGGCCGTGCCCCTGCCGGCGGACAAGGAGCGGCTCTTCCGGGCCATGTACAAGCTCAACGCCGCCTTCGCCGACACCATGCTGAACCGCATGCTGGAGGCGCTGCGGCGCAGCGGCCAGTGGGACAAGACGCTCCTCGTCGTCACCTCCGATCACGGCGAGGAGTTCAAGGAGAACGGCCAGATCGCCCATGGCGGCAACCTCGGGCACGTGCTGGTGGAGGTGCCGCTGGTCATCAAGCTGCCCAAGGGGTTCCAGCGCAAGCTCGCCATCCAGCCCGGCCATCGGGTGGCCACCATCCGGGTGGGGCCGACGCTCATCACCGCCGCCGGCGGCACGCCCGAGCCGTTCACGGCGCCCAGCTTCTTCGAGCCCTTCGACAAGGGCGCCCTCTCCGAGCTCTACCTGGGCAACGCCGTCAACCGCTTCTCCCTGGTGGACGGCGATCTCCAGCTCCTCTGGGAGAGCCACTTCGGCAAGCCGGAGCCGGACTACTTCCGGGCTCGCTACGCGGGGATCGGCGGCCAACTCCAGCCGCCCCTCGCCGAGCCCGCCGACGCCATCTTCGGCCGCCTGCAAAAACAGTTCGCGACGGTCCTGCCGCTGACCGGCATGGCGGCGGAACCGCCCCAGCTCTCCCTCTGGCGCTGGACGCCGCAGGGCACGGTCAAAGTGGAGGACCCGCCGACGGTCCAGCGCCTCGCCCGCCAGCTCAAGAACGCCTGGCTGGCCGCCAACGGCAACGAGATCGCCCCCGGAAGCTCCGTCGGCAAGCAGCCCAAGCTCACGCCGAAGCAGGAGGAGGACCTGCGGTCGCTGGGGTATGTGGCGGGGGGGAAGCGGTAGGCATCGAGAGGCCGATTGGAGCGAGTTAGGGAATGACATTCGATCGATGCGGCGCTCGGAGAGCAAAGACGTGAAACTCGAAGAGCTGAGAGGCCGAAGAGCCGAGATCCTCCGTATTGCCACCCTTCACGGCGCCACCAACGTCCGGGTTTTCGGCTCGGTGGCGCGCGGTGAGGCGGACGAGCGGAGTGATGTCGATTTTCTAGTCGATATGAGAAGTGGCCGAAGCCTGCTCGACCTGGGAGGTCTCCTCGAAGATCTTCGAGTGCTCCTGAGTTACCCAGTCGACGTCGTCACTGAGCGGGGCCTGAAATCTCGCATTAGGGACCGGGTTTTACGAGAATCGCTGCCTCTGTGAGGGACGCGATGCTGACCGTTCATCGCCGTCACCGCCCGCGCCAACTCCACCGGTCGCAAGTTACATTCCCGTTACAGAGACTCGCCAGCCAGCCCTCTATACTAGCGGCCATGAAGCGTTCACCGGAGCGAAGATCAGAGGGCACGGGGAGCGGGCGATTTCGTGTCCTGGCTGGGTTGTTGCTCGCCTGTGGGCTCGGCCTTTCCGCGTGGGACTCATGGGCCGGATCTCGATGGTTGGGGGGGCCCTTGCTTGTCGCCTGCGTGCCGGAGATCGGCAAACCTCTGCCGTTCAAAGCCGATCCCCAGTACGAGATCACGATGTCGACATCCAGAAAGGATGCCGCCTATTTCATCCGGGTGGGTGAGATCGAATATTCGCTCGCGGTGGATGACAAAGGCCTGGTTTCCTATCTCTCGACCTCGCATCCCCAGTTCCGGACCCCCGAGGGTCTGCACATAGGGAGCAGCCTGGACGAGGCCCGGGCCGCGGGCGCAGGGGAGTTCGCCCCCGAGCACGGCTGGGCTTGTTTTGCGAAGCTGCCTTCCGGCTGGTGGGCCGCGTCGCTCCTGGCCGGTGCGCCCCAGACGTGCGATCCGCGCATTGCTTTGTTTTTCAAGGGTTGGCGCTGAGGGGGAGGCCGGATGAAGATCTTCTTTGGAATCCTGGCGATGCTCGCGCTCGGCGTCCTCGCATGCCGGCCCGGGCTGCCTCGCTTCCCCTCTGAGAAAGATGCAATCCTCCTCGCCGCTGAACCTGAGCTGGGAAAGCCGCTGCCGTTCCACGCCAAGCCCCATTTCCTGACGACGGTCACGTCGTCCCACATGGTGGACGCCTATTACATTCGGGTCGACAAGATCCTGTACACCGTCGGCGTCGAACGCGACGGATCGGTCAGTCTTCTTACGACCTCCGATCCCTTGTTTCGAACTCCCGAAGGGCTGCACGCCGGGAGCACCGTGGACGACGTCCGCGCCGCGGGAGCGACGGGCTTCGACTATGAGAACGGTTTTGGCTGCTCGGCCAAGCTGCCGTCCGGCTGGAACGCCGGGTCCGAGTTCGTGGGCGAGCCGCTGATCTGCAAGCCGCAGATCGTGTTCTTCTTCAAGCGTCACTATTGACGGTTCCCGTCTGCGGCGGTCGTGCGATGAAGACCACTGCCACGCCCAGGAACACGACGTTCATCGCCGCCACCGTCCACGCGAGCTCCAGGGCCGAGCTCCGGAACACGGCCAGAGCGGCCGCTTCCAGGGGAATCAGGACCGGCAACGCCGCCCAGAATCTCAATCGGCCCGTGGACAGGCGGTAGAGCAGCAGGGCGTTGCTGAAGGCCATGAGGACCATGGCGATCCCCAAGGGCAGCACCAGATCCGCCGCTCCCTGATAGCTCTTGCCTCCCATTGCACGCACGAGGAATCCCGGAATCGTTGCGAAGGCGATGAGGACGGGTGTGACGCAGGCGGCCAGGATGCCGAGTGTGCCGGCGAGGAGCCGCGGAGAGCCGCCGTCCCGCCTCTCCGCGGCCTCGGCGGACAACGGGAACATGGCCTTGGTCACCGGCGCCGTGCCCAGGAGGACCGACTTGCCCAGGAACGAGGCCACCGCGTAGCCGCCGGCTACGGCGTCGGGGAAGAAGGCGCGGGCCAGCAGCACGTCCAGGCTGTAGAAGCCCATCACCGTCGCCGTCACCACGAATACCGGCAGGCTGTACTGGTAGAGGTCCGGCGCTTCGGCCCTCGATGCCGGCGTGCGGTAGACGTCCCGCAGGGGGAGGCGGGAGAGGGCGAAGGCGGCGCAGAATCCCACGCTCACCCCCGCCACGGCGCCGTACTCCCGGGCGCCGAGCCAGACGAGGCCGACGCCGAGGATGAGCTTCGCCAGCACCTCCCAGATCATGTTCTCGCCCAGCGCCCGGAATCGTTTCCAACCCTGAAGGGCGCCGCGATGGATCGGCAGCAGCCCTACGCCGATCATGGAGAGGGAGAAGAGCGCCATCAGCGGGTAGGGGATGCGGAGCCAGCGTCCCAAGGGGACCGCCGCGACGAGGAAGACCGCCGTCATCGCTAGAGTCGCCCGGCCGCCCTTGCTCAGGGCTCGGCGGAGGAGGTCGTGCAGCCGGCCGGGGTCCGGCTCGCGGGAGGCGTAGCGGGCGAGGATCGTCTGCACCGACTCGGCGAACACGTTCAGCACGTAGAGGATGGCGAGGAGCGCCGCCAGCGCGCCATAGCCCGCGGGGCCGAGCATTCGCGCCATGGCGATGTGGAAGGCGAAGTGCAGCGCGTTGGCGACGTTGAGCGTCACCAGCAGGAGGACGCTCCCGCCGAGCAGGCCGGTGGGCTTCTTCAACGGCTCGCCGGTGCCGGCGTGGCAGCGCGCCAGCGGTAGATCGTGAGTCGAAAGTCGTCGGGCGAGTCCGACGGAGCGGCGGCGAGGCGCACCTCGCTCTCCCCGGTTGCCAGCTCGAACCGCGGACTGGTGCGGAAGAACCGGTTGCGGTGCCGGCCGGTTTCGCCGAGACGGATCGTCCGGCTTCCAGGGCCGAAACCCACGGTGTAGAGATCCTCATCCGCCGCCGCCTTCGGCACGACCAACTGGATGGAGAGGACGTCCCTCGGCTGGAAGCGCCCGGCGGGTAGGAGGCCCACGAGACCTCCGTTGGCGGGATGGGTCAGATCGATCTCCGTCTCGCTTTCGAGGTCCCAGGGATGGCGGATCACCGTCACCGCCTCCCCCCGGCGCCGGAGGAACCGGCCGGTCACGATCTCCACCTGGGTCTTGGGGACAAGAGCGAGCCGGCCGCGATAGAAGGCGGCGTCTGTTCCCTCGGTCTGGCGATCGGGAAAAACCTCCACGTCCGCCAAGTCCAGGAAACGCGGGTTCTGCCCGGCCAGGCGGTCCACCGGGCTCAGGAGGGGGCGGCGAGACGACTCGCCCCAATCGAAGCGTCCCAGAGCGGACTCGAAGACCACATGTCGAAGCCCGGGCGGCTCCAGGCCGGTGAGCAGCGAGTCGTTGACTGCCGAGAAGCTCGTGGGCACCACGCGGTAGTAGACGACGCTCGCCTCCTGCGCCACCAGAGCCCCGCAAACGCCGATCCCCAGCAGGGCGGCCAGCGGCTGCCAGCTCAGCCGGGGGATACGGCGAGACAGCAGGCGCCACGTCTCCACCATCGCCCACGCCGCGGCGAGCGAGGAGAAAGGCACCACCGGCAGATAGTTCTGGCTGCGAAAGAGGGTCATCCCCAGCGAGTGGATCACGGAGTAGCCGAGGAGGATGGAGAGGATCAGCATGGAGCCGAGCCGCCTCTCCTCGGAATCCTCCGCAGCCGGCCGGTAGATTCGCCACAGCAGCCCGACGATGCCCAGCAGCAGAAAGGCGGCTACGGCCGGTCCGTGATTCCGGATCAGGAAGTCCACCTGGCGCTCGAACACCACCCAGTGATTGCTCTTCTCGGTCACTCCTTTGTCCGCGTAGCCCTTCACCAGGATGGGAATGAACTGAAAGACCACGTCCAGAAACGGATTGAGAACCAGAAAGGTGAGAATCGAAGTCAGGCCCGCCAGCGCCAGCCAGAGACACTGCCGCCGGTCGCGCCAGCCGTTCTTGAGCACGGCGGCGGTAATGGGAATGGCGCCGGCGATTCCCGTGTACTTGGTCGAGACGGCGAGCCCTATGCCCAATCCAACACGCAGGAACCGGCCCAGGGTGGGGCGGGCCGCCGCGGAGAGGGTCCAGTAGAAAGTGACCAGGGTCAACAGGATGACGAGGATGTCCGGCTTGAACTCCGTCGAGCTCGTCAGATGGCGGGGCACCGCCGCCAGCACCGCCGCCGCTAGCAGGCCCACCTCGGGCGAGTAGAGGCGGCGGCCGATGAGGAAGAGAACCCACAGGCTCAACGTGCCATATACGACGTTGACCATCCGCGCCAGCCAGTAGGCGGTGGGGGAGTTGCCGTCCCTGGACTCGCCGAAGATGGCGAACGGCGCATACCCCGTCATCCGGTAGAGCCCGTCGCTCGCCGCCAGCACGGCCGTCTGCGGCAGGTACGAGAGGCTCAGGTAGAAGGCGTGCCGGGGCTTGAGCTCGCCGTGTTTGAGGATGGCCGAGACGTTCTTGAAGGTGAACCGCTCGTCGAAATGGCGGCCGGCGTAGAGTCCGAAGCTGGCGTCCCACGTCCGCACCGCGAAGCTCGCGAGGAGCACTGCGGCCAGGGCCAGCCCGATCCAGCGAGGTGGTGATTTGACGGCGGTGCTGGAAGGGGGGGAGTCCATGGAGTTGCAGCGGGCAGGTCGCCCGGAGTTGTCCGGTTTCGGGGGCGGATGCTAGCATGCGGCTCTCCCCGTGCAGCCATCCCCGACCATGCAGCAAGATCGAGACGGCAAGCCCGGCATCCTCATCTGCCTGCTGTACTACGTGCCGCACCGCACCGGCCTGACGCTCTACGTCCAGCAGCTCGCCGAAGGTTTGGCGGCCCGGGGCCACCGGGTGACGGTGCTCTGCGCCCACCACTCGCCGCGGACGCCGCTGGGGGAATCGATCGAGAACGGCGTCCGGGTGGTCCGGCTGAAGCCTCTCCCTATCGCCATCAGCCGGGGCATGGTGATGCCGGGCTACCCGCGGGCGATCTTCCGCCTCGTCCGCGAGCACGACGTGGTGAGCCTCCACACGCCGATCCTGGAGACGGCCCTGGTGAGCCTCGCGGCGCGGTGGTCGGGCCGCAAGATCGTCGTCACCCATCACGGCGACCTGGTGCTGCCGGCCGGCGCCTTCAACCGGTTCATCACGGCCACCATGCTCGGCCTCTATCGCTTCATGGCGAAAGCGGCGCCGGCCCTGGTCTGCCACACGGAGGACTACGCCCGCCATTCCTCCTATCTATGTCCGTACCTCGAAAAAGTAGTGGTCATTCCCCCTTTCGTCGACGTCCCGCGGCCGAACCCGGAGCGGGTGCGGGAGCTGCGCCGCGCTTGGTCGCCGGAGGGCGGCCCGATCCTCGGCTTCGCCGGCCGCTTCGTCGAGGAGAAGCGTCCCGACCTGCTGATCCACTCCCTGGAAGTGGTGAACCGCACGTATCCGAAGGCCCGGGTGGTCTTCGCCGGCCAGCACCAGATCCCCTATGAGACCTACTGGCCCCGTCACCAGGATTTGGTCGAGCGTTATCGGGATCAGCTCGTCTTCCTCGGAGTCGTCCCCACGCCCCAGGACATGGCGGACTTCTACGCCGCCTGCGATCTCCTGGCCCTGCCGAGCGACACCGAGTGCTTCGCGCTGGTGCAGGTGGAGGCCATGCTCTGCGGCACGCCGGTGGTGATGACGGACACCCCCGGAGGCCGCGTCCCGGTCCGTCTCACCGGGATGGGAAAGATCGTTCCCCGCGACGACTGGCAGGCCCTGGGCGAGGCCATCGTGGAGATCCTCCGGGACCGTTCACGTTTCGTAAAACCGGAAGAGGAGATCGGCCGGCATTTTTCGGTCGAGGACACGATGGCGCGGTACGAGGAGCTTTTCGCGCGGTACGCGGCCGGCGCCAGCTTCGCCGCGATCTCAGCACGGGAGGGAGGGTTGGACGATGCCCTTCCGGTACACCCGGTACGTCTTGTGGACGAACCCACCCAGGAGGCGGGCGGAGCGGTTCATCAAGACGTTGTCCTCTAGCACCCAGGCGATCTCCCCGCCGGCGTAGCCTTTTTCCCTCACCCGGCGGGTGATCTCGCGGTATAGAAGGCTTCCCACGCCTCGCCGCTGCCACTCGGGAAGCATGCCGACGAGGATGACGCGGACGCTCCGGACGCTCCGGCGCAGCCATAGCAGCTTCAGCAGACCGAAGGGGAGCAGCCGGCCGTCGCGGATGCGGATGAAGATTTCGTTCAGGTTGGGCAGGGCGAGCAGGAAGCCGATGGGCTCGCCCCGGCGTTCCGCGAAGAGCACGAGATCGGGGTCCAGGATCCGTTTGAGATCGGCGGCGAAGGCGGCGAACTCCCGGTCACCGATGGGGGTAAAGCCCCACTGGCCGGACATCGAGGCGTTGTACAGCCGGTGGATGATGGCGGCCTCACGGGCGAAATGCCGCATCTCGCCGGCGCGGACGGTGACGTCCCAGCGGCGTTCGAGGGCATCCCGGACCCGCTGCATCTTGCCTTCGAGCGCGACGGTCTCCACGGGAAGCCGGTACGCATAGAGGTCCTTGGCCTTCTCGTATCCCGCGGCTTCGAGCAGGAGCCGGTAGTAGGGCGGGTTGTGAGTGAGCATGAGGTGAGGCGGCTCGTCGAATCCCTCCGTCAGGATTCCCATCTCATAGTGGGGGCTCGGATTGACCGGGCCCACGGCCGCGTCGCAACCCCTCTCCAGGAGCCAGGTCTCGGCCGCCGATAGCAGTGCGCCTGCCACCCGCGGCTCATCGATCGTCTCGAAAAATCCCCAGAAGCCCGTCGCATCCCGCCAATGCTCCTGATGCTCGCGGTTGAGGATGGCGGCGATGCGGCCTACCGGCTCGCCGTTCTGGCAGGCGATCCAGAGCTGCCTCCGGTTCCGCAGCCAGAAGGGATGGCGGCGGTCCAACGCCGCTTTGACCCCGAGCCGCAGCGGCGGCACCCAGTGCGGATCGCCTCCCAGAGCGCGATCGATCCGCCACGGGAGGTCGATGAACTGAGCCATCTCCCTGGCCGTGCGCACGGGGCGAAGATCAACGCTTGTCGTCATGTCAAATTGTACCCCTGGCATTTGCTCTTGAGTCCTGTAGGAACTATCATCGTTTTAACTGTGAACGACAAGCCCCGGATCCTGCTCGTCGGTCCCACGGCCCTGGACTCTCAGGGAGAGCCGATCAAGCAGGCGCGTCTCCACCTGCCCGGCCTGACGCTGCCCATGCTGGCCGCGGTGACGCCGCCGCACGTGGAGCTGCGCCTGCTCTCGGAGACCGTCGAGGACATCCCGTTCGACGAGCACTGGGACCTGGTGGGCCTCACGGGCATGGGCTCCGGCATCGTGCGCGCCTGGCAGATCGGCGACGAGTTCCGCCGTCGCGGAGTGACCGTGGTGCAAGGGGGCATCGCCGCCAGTCTCGGCAAGCCCGAATGGAGCCTGGAGCACGCCGACGCCCTGGTGCTGGGCGAGGCGGAGGAGACCTGGCCCCAGGTCATCGCCGACTTCGAGGCCGGCCGGCTGCAGCGCATCTACCGCATGCCGCGCCGCCCGCCCATCGAGGATCTGCCCCTGCCCCGCTACGACCTGATGGACGCCCGCAAGCTGGGCCGCTGGCGGCCGGTGCAGGCCACCCGCGGCTGCCCGTTCACGTGCAACTACTGCTCGATCACGGCGTTCTTCGAGCAGGGCTACCGCAAACGGCCGGTGGATCAGGTGATCCGCGACGTGCGGGCCGCCAGGCGCCACGGCAGCCGCTACATCGCCTTCATCGACGACAACATCGGTGTGGATTTCAACTACGCCGCCGAGCTGTGGGAGGCCCTCGTTCCGGAGAAGGTCCTCTGGATGAGCCAGTGCAGCCTGCAGATCTCCGAGCGGCCCGACATGCTGAAGCTGGCCCACCGGAGCGGCTGCCGCCTGCTTTCTTTCGGCATCGAGAGCACCAACGCCGAAAGCCTCAAAGCCGTGGACAAGGAGTGGAACCGCCCCGAGCGCTACCGCGAGGCCGTCGAAGCCATTCGCCGGCACGGCATCGACGTGAGCACGGAGATGATCATCGGTCTGGATCACGACGACCGGCGGGTGTTCGAGGAGACTTTCTCCTTCATCATGAACAACCACATCTCCGTGCCCCGGGTGCACATCCTGACGCCGGTCCCGGGCACTCCGCTCTACGACGAAATGGAGCGCGAGGGGCGCATCCTCTCCCGCGACTTCAATCGTTTCAGCGGCGGCCGTGTGGTCTACAAGCCTCGCCTGCTGGACCCCGACGAGCTCCAGAGCGAATATTGGCGCCTCTACGAGCGCCTGTTCACCCGTAGTGCCATCCTGAAGCGGCTGGGCTCGAACCCCGCCCGGCTGGGCCCCTTCATGCGGGCGTTCGTCCTCGGGGCCAACGTCCATTACCGCAACCACATCCAGAACCGGATCACGCCGGGGATCGTGTAGGAGGATCTAGAGTGCGAATCCTTCTCATCCGTCCGCCCGTCCCGCCCCACACGATGGGGCTCAAGCACGTCATGATCTGCGAGCCCCTGGAATTGGAGTACGTGGCGGCCGGCATCCCCGCCGGCCACGAGATCGAGATCTTCGACATGATCGTCGAAAAGGACCTCTCCCGGCGCCTGCGGCGGTTCCGGCCCGACGTGATCGGAACGAGTTGCTACATCACCGGTGTCAACGAGGTGATCAAGATCTGCCGCATGGCCAAGCTGTGGAACCGGGAGGTGAAGACGGTGGTGGGCGGCGTCCACGCCTCGCAGGTGCCTGAGGATTTTTCGGACCCGGCCGTGGACTGTATCGTCCTGGGGGACGGCACGACCCTGATGCCCGAGCTCCTGGCGGCTTTCGAATCAGGGCGCCCCTTAAGCGAAATCCCCGGGCTCGCTCTGCCCGCGGGGGACCGGCGCGTGATCTCGACTCCCGAGCGGCACTACATGCCCACGCCGGATTCCCTGCCATTTCCCCGGCGCGATCTCGTGCGGCATCTGGCGCACCGGTATTATTACCTTTTCCATCAGCCGGTCACCACCATGAAGACGACCTGGGGTTGCTGGTACAAATGCAATTTCTGTTTCACTTGGCGCATCACCGACGGCGTGCCCTTCTCGCGCAGCCCGGAGAGCATCGTCGAGGAGCTGGCCCAGATCGAGGCCGAGGACGTCTACATCGTCGACGACATCTTCCTGATCAATCGCAAGCGCCTGCGGGCCATCGCCGATCTGTTGATCGAGCGGGGGATCCGCAAGAAATACCTCGTCTACGGCCGGGCGGATTTCATCGCGGAGAACGAGGACGTGATCGAGGAGTGGGCAGGCCTCGGCCTCTCCGCCGTGCTCATCGGCCTCGAGGCCTCGACCGACTCGGAGCTGGACTCCATGGACAAGGAGTGCACGGTCAATTACAACGTGAAGGCCATCGAGGTCCTGCGCCGCCACGGGGTGGACACCTACGGCTCGCTGATCCCCAATCCCGAGTACACGGAGAAGGAATGGGACCGGCTGATGCGGTTCATCGACGACAACGGGCTGTATTACCTCAACATCTCGCCGCTCACGCCGCTGCCGGGCACGGTGATCTGGGACGATTACAAAGACAAGCTCACGGTACCGCGGGAGGCCCACGGACTGTGGGACCTTTCCCACGTGGTGCTGCCCACGCGGCTGCCGCGCAAGCGGTACTATCGATTCCTGCTCAAGACCTACAGCCGTGCCATCCTGGACATCCGCCGCGCCAACCAGCTCACCCTTCGCACCCGCCCTCCCGTCTGGTCGCCCAGATATCTACGCCTCTGGTGGGGTGCCATCATGATCTTCTTCCAGTTCGCCACCGCCCACCGGCACCATTCGCCGCGGCAACTGCGCCGGGCCATGGATCGCGGACCCGAGCTGCCGCCTGATCTGCCGCCGAGGAGCGAGGCCTGGGACGCCGGAGCGCCCCAGCCGTCCTCCTCCTTCTAAAGGGCGCCCGGCATGCGACGGCTCAACACCGCTCGGCTCGAAGATCTCGAGGCGCCACGGCGGCTCGACGGCCCCTTTGACAGCTTCTTCGATCCTGAAACGCCTTGGAACGCCGAGTACCAGGGCCTGCTCGACCATCGTGTCGCCCGCCGCTGGCTCGACGTGGTGGCCTGGGGCGCGCGGGAAGAGCTGTATACCTTTCAGCAGGCCCTGGACGGCAAGTCGGGTCCGCGGGTCGAGGTGCGCGGCCAGACGTTCTCGATGCTTTCCTCCTACGATTACCTCGGCCTGATCGGCCACCCGGCCATCGAGGCCGCGGCCATCTCGGCGGTCCGCAACTTCGGAACGGGAACCGGCGGCGTCCGACTGCTCACCGGCACCAACACCCTGCACCGCCAGCTCGAGGAGCGGCTGGCCGCCTTCAAGCGCGTCGAAGCCGCCATCACCTTCACCTCGGGCTACGCCGCCAACGTGGCGGTGTTCGCGGCCCTGCTGGGACCCCACGACCGGGCGGTGGTGGACGAGCGCATCCACCGCAGCATCATCGACGCTCTGCGCATGGCTGGCGTGCCCTATTTCACCTTCCGCCACAACGACCCCAGCTCCCTGCGCGACGTCCTGCGCGGAAAAGCCCGGAGCCGCCGGAGCCGGACCTTGATCGCCGTCGAAGGCGTGTACTCCATGGACGGCGACCTCTGTCCCCTGCCGGACGTCGTGCGGCTGAAGGAGGAGCACGGCGCCTTCCTGCTGGTGGATGAGGCGCACGCGCTCGGAGTGCTGGGCCCCGGCGGCCGCGGCGTCGACGAGCACTTCGGGGTGCCTGCCGGCGCCGTGGACCTCTGGACCGGCTCTCTCTCCAAGACCATCCCGGCCAACGGCGGTTACATCGCGGGCCGGCGCCAGCTCATGCTCTACCTCCAGCACGGCACGGCGCCGTTCATGTTCTCGGCCGCCCTGTGTCCGGCGGCGGCGGGTGCGGCCCTGACGTCCCTCGACGTGATCGAGCGTGAGCCCGAGCGGCGCCGGCGGCTGTGGGAGAACGTCGCCTATCTCCACGACTCGCTGCGCGCCCTGGGCTACGACGTCGGTTCCAGCGCCAGCCCCGTGGTGCCGGTGATCGCCGGCACGGACGAGTCCGCGTACCGTCTCGCCAAGCATCTGTTCGACCACGGCATCCTGGCTTCGGCCGTGGTGTTCCCGGCCGTACCGCCGGGCTCGGCCCGGCTCCGTCTCTGTGCCACCGCGGCTCAGGACCGTCCCCTCCTTGCCGACGCGATGGCGGCCTTTGCAGCCTACCGCTCCTGAAACCGTTGAATCGCGGCGGGCCGCGACCCTGAAGGTCCGGCGGTTCTCTTCGATTCATGAGATTCCGGCGGATCTCTGGGACGGCTTGCTGAACGGCGATCATCCTTACCACGCGCATCGGCTGCTCCGCGCCGTGGAGGACGCACGGGTTGAGAACAGCCGCTTCTGGTATCTCGTGTTTCAGGAGCGCGAACGGCCCGTGGCCACGGCGGCTCTGTCGGCGTTCACGGTGTCCCTGGATCTCTTTCTTGGCAAGGGTTTCCAGAAAATCGTGGCTCTCGCCCGCCGGGGGTTCCCCCGCTTCCTGAAGATCGACATCCTGTTCTGCGGACTGCCCGCCTCTTTCGGTCAGAGCAATCTTTTCCTGTCCGCCGACACCCCTCCGCGGCCGGTGCTCGAGCTGCTCGCCAACGAAATGGCGGCTCTCTCCCGGCAGGAAGGGCTGCGGTTCCTCGTCGTCAAGGAGATCAAGGAACACGGCCTATCGCGGGTTGATCTCCTCGAAAGGCTGGGATTCTTTCGCGGGCACAGCATTCCGTTCCTGGCGATGGACGTCCGCTGGCCGAGCTTCGACGCCTACCTCGCCAGCCTGCGCCACTCCTACCGGCGCCACATCCGGCGCTCGCTGGCGAAAATGGGACTGGAACGGCCGGAGGTTCGGCCCTTCTCGCTCGAATGCCTCGCCGACCCCCGCCCCCATCTCGTCCTCGGCGACCCCGGCATGTTGAGCCCGGACCGCTTTTTCGCTCTCTACCGGAACGTCATGGCCAGGGCGGAGACGAGGCTCGAAATGCTCAACGAGGAGTTTTTCGAGCGCCTGTGGGTGGAGCTCGCCCCGGACCTTCAGATTCTCGCCGTCGTCGTCGGGGGCGAGGTCCAGGGCGCCGCCCTGCTGTTGAAGATCGGCGCGACGCTGAACTTCATGCTCGTCGGTCTTCCCGAGACGCCCGAAACGCCGCACGACGTCTACTTCAATCTTCTCTACGCCATCCTCGACCAGGCGATCCGGCAGGGCTGCCGGCGGCTCAACCTCGGGCAGACGGCGCACTGGGGAAAGCAGCGGATCGGCGGCGAGCCCGAGGAGGAGTTCCTCTTTTTCCAGGCGGTCAATCCGCGCCTGCACGCCGTTCTCCGCTCCCTCCGCCGTATCCTGTTCCCCCGGATCCGTCTCAAATCTCCGAGGGTCTTCAAATGACTTTCAAAGACCAGAACGTCGTCATCACCGGCGGCTCCTCCGGCATCGGGCTCGAGACCGCCCGCCAGCTCGGCCGGCAGGGAGCCCGGCTCCACCTTCTGGCCCGCGATCCCGAAAGACTGGAGACGGCCGGGCGCTCGCTCCGCCGGGAGCTGGGGCCGGGCTCTCAGGTTTCCGTCCATGCCGTGGACGTGGCGGACCAGCCCGCGGTGAGCGCCGCCCTCCAAGCCATCGGCGGCTCGGGCGGTCTTGCGGCTCTCGTCTGCAGCGCCGGCATCATGCGCGTGGGGCGGTTCGAGGAAATGGGTCTGGACGACTTCGAGACGGCACTGCACGTCAACTACCTCGGCACCTTATATTCGATCCTGGCGGCCTGGCCCTATCTCAAAGCCGGCGGGCGGTCCCGGCTGGCTCTCGTCTCCTCCGTGGCAGGGTATACGGGTATCTTCGGTTACACGGCCTACGCGCCGGCCAAGTTTGCCCTGGCGGGCCTGGCTGAATGCCTGCGCATGGAAGGCCGGCCCCACGGCATCCGCGTCACCGTCGTCTTTCCGCCCGACACGGAGACCCCTCTGCTGGAGTACGAGCGGGCCCACGCTCCCGCCGAAACCCGCGCCATCACCGGCGGTGCCAGTCTGCTGTCGGCCGAGGTCGTGGCGAGGAGATTGGTCGCCGGAATGGTGCGCGGAGACTTCGAGGTCTATTGCAACGCCGAGAGCCGGCTGATCCGGCTTTTCAAGGCTCTGTGGCCTGGAGGCTACTACCGGCTGTTGGACCGGCTTCAGGGCTCGGCCGGAGGCAGGACGCCAGGAGTTGTCAAGCCGTAAGGAGGTGCCGGGAGCTCCAAACAAAACTCGCCTCTTCGTGTCTTTCGGTGTATCCATTCAGCCCCAAGGGCGGGGAGACGCGCCGGAAATGAGCGAGCTCACCCAGATCTCGGACAACGTCAACGAGGGGTACATCGCGGGGCGAGACCTCTACCTGGGCGACCAGTACGTGGTTCAGGAGACGCTCTTCTTCGAGCCCGACCTCGAGGATGTCGAGCCGCCGGTTTGGACCACCACGCCGAAGGCCCAGGAGCTTGCCCGGGCCCTGGAGAAAGACCGTCTGATCGTTCTCGCCGGGCAGGACTTCGACGACAAGACCATGGTGGCGCGGCACCTCGCATGGCTCCTCGGCCAGAAGCTATCCGGCGAGGTACGGGTTCGGGAGTGGTACCGCAGCTCCGATCCGCAGAAGATCGAGACCGCCTTCCATGAGACGGCCACGACCATTCTGCTGCTGCCTCAGGTGTTGCCGCACCACATCGGGCATCGGCTGACTGAGCTCAGCCGGCTGTTGAATGCCCGCCGCAACTACACGGTGATCACGACCGATGGCACCAAGGCCGACTGGGGGATTCGGAGCGAATCGCCGGAAGAGAGCCTCTGGCATGAGATCTCCTGGGAAACCTATTATGGCCGCGCTTTCCTGGCCGAAACCTTGCTGACCGCGCTCAGGGGCCGGAACGGCCGGCTTCCCGACTGGCTGCCTCGCGATTTACAGCCCGGATCTCTGTTGGCTCAAGGGCTCACCCTGGAGGACGTGTCGGCCCGCCTCAAGCAGCCCGACCGCATCCGGCGCTTTGCCGAGTGGTTGCAAACGGAGGAGGCGTCCCCCGGTGCTCTGCTCACCCAGCTCGATCAACTCGGCGGCGATCGCCTGGCGATCTTCCGGTGGTATCAGCATCTCGAACGCGCCGACCAACTGCTCGCGTTGGGGCTCGTCCTCTTCGATGGCCTGCCCGACGATCAGATTTTCGCCGCTGTGGAGTATCTGGTAGATGAGGCCTGGCGGCGGACCGATCCCAATCTCCCGACTTTCGACTACCGGGACCTTACACGCCTCAGCGCCTACTTCCATCTGGCTGAGGCGGGCGAGGACGGGGCGCGGATCGAAACCACCTCACGGCAGAACCGGAATGCGATCCTCCAGGCCGCCTGGGAGCTCCAGCGGCGGCGTCTCCTGGCCGTCGTGCCGGCGATGACACGCTTGATCCAGCAGTTTTCTCCTGGCGAGACCGCTCCGGAGGAAAAGTCGGAAACGAAGGACGAAAACGCTCCACCCTGGACGGCGCAACTGGCCCAGGTGGTTCCTTCCATAGACAAGCATCCGCTTTGGAAGCGGGTTCGCCGGCGACTGAAGAAATTCAAGAAAAAACCATCGGAGGATGCCGATGGCCGGCGGTTCACCCAAGGGTCGAAGCGTGAGCTGTGCAGCTCGCCGCGCCGCGTCGCGCAGCTTCAAAGGTCCGTCGTCGAATCGCTGAGTCAGGTCGGTCTGCTTTCCTTCGAAGCCGTCGAGGCCTCATTTCTGGAGCTCGCCGTCGACGGCTCGGTTGGCGTCCAAACCGTAGTCGCCAAAGCGCTCGCCGCCTGGCGAGGGCAGGGCCACCATGCGCGGCTTTTCCAGGTTCTCCAGGACTGGTGGGTCGCCGGCAGTCGCACCACTCCTCCCAAAGCCCTCGAGCAGCGGAAAGAAAAGGGGGGAGATCCCCTGGCCGCGATTCGCGCGACGGTGGTGCTCTCGATAGGCTATGCCCTCCAGTACGATCCACCCAACGAGCTGGCGCCCGAGCTTTGCAGCCTGCTCGAAAAGACCATTGTCGACACCCACCCCACGGTCCGTCAGCGGGTGTTGGAGCTGGCCCTGCCGTTGGCCGCGGCCTCTCATCCGAAGCAACTCGAACCGTTGCTACGCGAGCGGCTCAGTCAGGATCAGGAGCAGATGTCCGCCATCGCCTTCGGCATCGCCATGGCCTATTCGATCCGCCCTGTGGACGCCCTCCGGGTACTCGACGGCTGGCGGATCCTGGTCCGCGCCCAAGACCCCCGGCCCCCGGAGGATCTGACGATCACGTTTCGCGAGTTGCTGCTCTCCGCCGTAGCGCTCGCTTATGGCTACCTCCGCTGCGATCCCGGGCTGCCGTTGCTCACTCCGGAACAGATCCTCTCGGAATTGCGCTCCTTGCTGACCGCGGAATCCCATCCCTTTGTACGCACCAATGTGCTGATGGCGACGGGGCTGCTCGGGCTGCACGACTTCGAGCTCGTCGCGCCGCTGCTGATGGATGTGATCTCGCAGGTCGCCCTGTCCGAAAGAGGGAACGTCGTATCCGTTTTCGTCCGGGCCTACCTCAAACAGCGCGAGCATCTCACCGGTGGCGACGGGGAAGTCGAGAGTGGAGGACGGACCTATCAGATCTGGACGCGAACCTCGCGGCCACTCACCTTGATCGAGACGTCCCTCTACTCCTGGCTTCGCGATGGGAACCATCGGGTTGCCCGGCAGATCGCGGCCCAGACTTTCGCGGCGTTCGCCGCCACGGACCTGGAGCGGCGGGAGTCGACCATCGGCGGCGGACGGGAGAGAAATCGCCTACCGGCGCCGAGAGCCGCCGCCCTGCGCGTGGCGGAGCACCCTCGCAGGTTGCGCCGCCTGCACCCTGTCGGCTACCTCGCCGTCTTCCTTGTCGCTCCCCTTCGCCGCCGGGTGCGGTCTCTGCTTCTGGCGGTCATGGCGGAAGTGATCGAGATCGATCGCTCCAAGCCCTCGCCCGAGGCGTTGCAGGCACCGGGCGTCCAACCTCGGGTCGATGCCCTTCTCGACCGGTGGCGTACCGGCGATGATCAGGAGATGCGGCGCCTCGCCGGTTCGGTGAGGATCGCCCTGGGCCTGTTCCGATTGCGAAGGGCCGCGCTCGTCACGATCATCGTCCTCTCTCTTCTGTGGACGGCCAGGCAGTGGTGGATCTCGATTGACCGGGAGCCGCTGCCCGTGGAGGACGTTGTGGCGCTGCAACAGCGGCGGACTGCTCCCTTCCGCTTGGCGAATCACCGGTGGGACGACCTGTTGCGGAAAGTTTGGGAGCAGTTGGAAAAGGACCGGTTGGAGAAGATCAGGCGGCAGAAAGAGGCTCTGGCAAAGGTTGAGAGGGCGTCCTCCGGCCCATTCGTGAGACTTCGCCAGAGGGCGATCGGAGGGCTGCCGAAGGTCGCGGATGCGAAAGATCTTTTCGCGATGTCTGCCGGCGCGAAGGCAACCGTGACCGCGAGGAAGGCGGCCGAGGACGCCGGAACGGCGGCCCGGAGAATGCGCTGGCTGAAGCGATATCTGGATTTTCTCAAGAAGGAGTCTGAGGCTGGCAAGGAGGGGGTCCGCGCACGATCTCGTCCCGTTTTCATACCCCCGGATATCCTTACGCCCTCTCTGGCCAAAGCGATGCAGCGGCAGCGGGCGATGAGCCCGCCGTCGGAAGAGCCGGAGGTGGTGATCCCCGAGGAGACGCCTGCTGAGGAGACCGATCTCGATCTCGCTGAACCGTTGAATCAGCTACGAGAGAAGATCGATTCCATCTCGAAGCAGATCCGGCAGATCCCCGTCCCTCAAAACCCCTTGCAGAAGATTCTTGGGCCACACTTGAAGAAGCCGCCGAAGGAGGGCACACATGGCAACGGATGACCCCAAGGGCGGAAAGCCCGAACCTGGATCTCGCACCACGATCAGCGGCAACCGCAACTCCGGCTTTATCGTGGGCCGCGATCTTCACGGCGGCGCCCACTTGGCGAACGTGCCGGCTCCGCCTGCCGAGACGCCCGCGCCGATGGCCGAAGCTCCGGCGGCGGCGAGCGGTCCGATCGTGCGGATCCTTTTCCTGGGCGCAAGCCCGGAGGATCAACAGGCGCTGCGTCTCGACGTCGAGGTGCGGGAGATCGACCACGCTCTACGGCAGGCGGAGTTCCGGGACCGCTTCGAGCTCCGCCAGCACCTCGCCGTCCGTCCTTCGGACTTACAGGCCGCCCTGTTGCGCCACCGCCCCCATATCCTTCAGTTCAGCGGTCACGGCTCGGCTGACGGAATCAGCCTGGAGGATGAGGCCGGACAGGTGCGGAAGATTCCGGGCAGCGTGATCGCCCGGATCCTTGCCGTGTTCAGGAATCAGATCCGTTGTGTCGTGCTGAACGCCTGCTACTCCCGGGACCAGGCCGAAGAGATCGCCAAGTACATCGACTGCGTGGTCGGCATGTCGTCCGCGATCGGCGACCAGGCGGCGAGCAGTTTCTCCGCGGCGTTCTACCAGACTCTCGCCTTCGGAGGCAGTGTCGAGACCGCTTTCCATCTGGGCTGCGCACAGATAGACCTCGACGGTCTGGGGGAGGGAAGCACCCCTCAACTGATCGCGCTTCGGAAGCCCGCGGACGAGATCGTCTTCATTGAACAGGGCGCAGGCTAGGGCGACCCCTTCCGCGCCTTCAAGCACAGATTGACTGTCGAACGCCCTGGCGGCTCGTTCATCGAGTTCCGGCGGTCGATCCAGTTGAGCATCCGAAGGCCCAGGTTCACGGGATGGAGAGGGTTGCCGCCGTCACGGTCGAAGCTGCCGCGGTCGGCCACGTCGGAGAGACCTCGCCCGAAGAGGCCCGATTCGAGGAGCGGCTTGCCCAGGCCGTAGAGGAGGTTGTGGACAAAGGGGAAGCTGTGGTGGGTGAAGGAGCGTTCCTCCTCGACCTGGAACCCCGCCGCAAGCGCCGCCTCACGCAGCTTCTCTGGCGTATAGAGGCGGACGTGGAAGGCCCAGATGCCGGCCAGCGGGCCACGGCCGATGTGGGTGCCGAAGAGAGTTTCGAGCGACTTGTTGATCGGGTCCCACCAGAAGGGATAGTCGGCATGGGGGACGGTGAGGAGGGCGAGCCCCCCGGGCTTGAGCACCCGGCCAACCTCTTGGAGGGCGTCCACGTCCCGGTCCACGTGCTCCAGGATCTCTGAGAGGAGAACGGCGTCGAAGGTCTCGTCCGGGAAGGGGAGGTCGTAGATCGAGGCGTTGCCGACCAGCACGGCCGGCAGATCGGCCGTATTGCGCCGCGCCTTCCGCAGATAGGGGAGCTCCAGGTCGATGCCGAACAGCCGTGCCGTCCCCAGGTGACGCAGCATCTTGAGATAGAACCCGCGACCGCACCCGCAGTCGAGGATCGTCCGGCCGTCCGTACGCCCCAGCCACTCGAAGATCGTCCAAGCCCGCCGCTTGAAAGCCATGTCGGCCTCCTTGCGGGTGAGATAGCCGTAGGTCTCGGCGGGGTTGGTCGGGGCCATGGGGCGGGATCTTAACCCAGGGCCCGTGCTACGATTTTCCTCAGCTTTGACGCCTCTCCCCCTCTTCGGCCTCATCCCCGCTGCCGGCCGTGCCGTCCGGCTGAGTCCTCTGCCGTGCAGCAAAGAGCTGCTGCCCATCGGGTTCCGGGAGGCGCCCGGGGGGCCGGTGCCCAAGGTCGCCGGGCACTATCTGCTGGAGCGGTTCCGGGCCGGGGGCGTGCGGCGGATCTTCATGGTGCTTCATGAATCGAAGGGGGACGTTCCCCGCTACTTCGGCACCGGCGAGATGGCGGACGTGGATCTCGCCTATCTCTTCCTCCCGGGCTCCCGGAGCGTCCCCGAGACCCTGGATCGCGCTTTCCCCTTCGTCGAGAACGCGGTCGTCGCCCTCGGCTTTCCGGACGTGATCTTCCAGCCGGTCGACGCCTATGCCCGGCTGATCGAGCGGCAGGCGGCGACGGGGGCCGATCTCGTCCTCGGGATGTTCCCCGCGGAGCGGTGCCAGACGACGGACATGGTGGAGCTGGCGCCGGACGGCCGGGTAATCCGCTTGGAGATCCGCCCCGCGAGCACGGCGCTCCGGTACAACTGGCTGATCGCCGTCTGGAGCCCGGCCTTCACCCGCTTCCTGCGGGAGATGGTGCAAAACGCTCCGACTGTGGATGCTGAGCTCCAGATCGGGGCCGTGGTTGCGGGAGCTGTGACGGCCGGCCTCCACGTCGAGGGGGTCGAGTTTCCCGCCGGCTCTTATCGCGACATCGGCACTCCGGATCAGCTCGCGGCGGCGATCCGCGAGCACGCATCGATCTCTCCCGAGCGTTTATGAGCCTCTCCCGAAGGGAGGGCAGCGTTGGCCCCAATCGGGGCAGCTCTGGCCCCGACCGGGGCAGCCGTGGCCCCAATAAGGGCAGCCGTAGCCCAAGTGAGGGCAGCGCTGGCCTCAATCGGGGCAACGCTGGCCCCAATCGGGGCAATCGCTGCCTAACTGAGGGCCGCCGCTGCCCCGATTGGGGCCAACGCTGCCCTCCCTTCGGGAGAAGGCGCGGATCGCTCGGTGATCACGGCAGAGCGCACGGGGCGCTCTGGTAACATGTCCGCCGCTACCGGCAAGGCGCCGGACCCGGAACATCGACACATGGAAGACAACGAACGCAAGCTGCGCCTTGCCGTGGTGGGTTGCGGCGCCGTCGCCGCCATCCACCACCTCCCGGCGCTCTCTCTCTGTCAGCACGCCGAGGCCGTGGTGCTGGTGGACGCCGACCCGGGCCGGGCGCGCGATCTCGCGGCTCGCTTCGGCGTCCCGGAGACGGCCACGGACATCCGGTCGCTCCCGGGCCGGGTGGACGCCGCCATCGTCGCCCTCCCCAACAGCCTCCACGCTCCGGTCTCGATCGACCTGCTGCGCCAGGGCGTCCACGTCCTGGTGGAGAAGCCCATGGCCCTGAACGTCTCGGAGTGCGACGCGATGATCGCAGCCGCCGAGGCCGGCCGGGCCGTGCTCGCCGTGGGACTGGAGTTCCGCTTCTTCGACTCCTCGCTCTTCGTCCGCAACCTCCTGCGCGACGGCCTGCTGGGGAAGATCCAGCGCTTCGAGATGCACCAGGGAGTGATCCCCCGCTGGCCCTTCGCCACGGACTTCCTCCTGAAGAAGGAGACGGCGGGGGGCGGCGTGCTCGCCGACTTCGGCGTCCACGTCCTCGATCTCCTCCTCTGGTGGCTGGGCGACTGGACGGATCTCGAGTACCGCGATGACGCCCAGGGCGGCATCGAGTCCGACTGCGAGCTTCTTCTCGCCTTGCGCTCCGGCGACACAGGGACGGTGACAGGAACCGTGGAGATCAGCCGTACCCGCAACCTCGCCAACACCTGCCTGTTCGAGGGCGAGCGGGCCAGCCTGGAGGTGGGGATCTGGGACCCTGACCCCGCGATCCGCCTCCTGCTCGCGGACCGCGAGGTCGCCCTCGACGGCCGGGCGCGACGGACGGAGGGCTCCGGCGTCGACTTCCTGGAAGCCTTCGTCCGCCAGATCGACGACTTCGCCGCCGCCATCCGCGAGGGGCGCGAGCCTCACGTCCCCGGCCGCGAGGGGCGGCGCTCCCAGGCGCTGATCGAAGAGTGCTACGCCCGCCGCCAGCCGCTGGAGCTGCCGTGGTCGGTCGTTTCAGGAGGGCGGACGTGAGCCTCGCCGGCCGCACCGTGCTGATCACGGGAGCCACCGGCTTCATCGGCGGCCGGCTGGCCGAGCGCCTCGCTCTGGAGCACGGAGCCCACGTTCGCGCCCTGGTGCGCAACGTCGCCGCAGCCTCCCGTCTCGTGCGCTTTCCCGTGACGGTGATCCGCGGCGACGTCACCAATACCTCGGACCTGGCGACCGCGGCGCAAGGCTGCGATTTCGTCTTCCACTGCGCCTACGGCACCTCGGGCAGCCAGAAGCACCGAGCCTGGATCAACACCGAAGGCACCCGCCGGCTCCTGGAAGCGGCGAGGAACGCGAAAGCCAACCGGGCGATCTGCCTGAGCACCCTCATGGTCTATGGCCAGACGGGAGACGGCGATCTCGACGAGACCGCGCCTCGCCGCCGCTTCGGCAACCCTTACTCGGACAGCAAGCTGGAAGCCGAGCGCCTGGCCCTGGACTTCTCCCGTTCCGGAGCCCTCCCCGTCGCCGTGATCCAGCCGACCGCCGTCTATGGTCCCTGGGGAGGCGTGTGGACCGAGGCCGTGCTGCGCAGCCTCAAGGCCGGCCGGCAGATCCTGATCAATGGCGGCGACGGCATGGCGAACCCCGTCTACGTGGACGATCTGGTGAGCGCCATGCTTCTGGCGGCTGTGAAGGACGAAGCGGTGGGGGAGGCGTTCCTCGTCTGCGGGGGAGAAGCGATCACCTGGAGGGAGATGTTCGGCCGCTTCGAAAAAATGCTGGGAGATGAGCGCCGGACGGTGGATATGACTCCCGGCGAAGCTCTCGATTATTGGCGGGCATGGAAGAAGGAGCAGCCGCGCCTGATCGGTGAGGGACTGCGCATCCTCAAAGGCGAACGGGAGATCCGCGAGCGCGTTCAGAACACGCGCGAAGGGATCTGGCTGCGGGAGCTGGCGAGCACCATCCTTCCCGAGAGCATGCAGCAGAAGATCAAGGCGCGGATGGCGGGCGGCGGTCGTCCCCCGGCGCCCCGGTCCCGCGAGCTTCCCATCCATCCGCTGCCGCCGAAAATGATCGGTTTCTTCCAGGCCAAGACCCGCGTCCGCATCGACAAGGCGAAGCGCCTCCTGGGCTATCAGCCAGCCTTCGACTTCGCGACGGGAATGGACCTCACCGAGCGGTGGGCGCGATGGGCGAATCTCCTCTAGAACCAGTCTCCCCCTCTCCCGGTGTGGGGGGTGGGAGGGGGCGGGAGAGGGGGCCGGGGGGTGAGGGTCAGACCGGAACGACCGAGCAGCGCATCCTGCGCTCCACCTTCGCTTCCTACGCGATCCAATTCGCCCGTCTGGCGGTGACCTTCGGGGCCAAGCTGGCCCTGCTGCGGCTGATCCTTCCGGAAGGCCATGGCGTCTACGAGCTCGCCCTGCGTATCGTGACCGTGGCCTCGGCGATCCGCGATCTCGGGCTGCCGTACCACCTGGTGCGAGACCCGCGGCGGCCCTACGGCACCGTCTTCGCCTTTACGGCGATCTCCGGCGCCGGGCTCTCCCTGATTCTCCTGGGGTCGGCGTCGATCTTCGGCCACCTCCAGCCCGAGCTCCCGGCCGTGCTGCGCGTCTTTTGCCTTTGGATCTTC
>Ga0134121_10000495_pt1 | contig 45089 bp, 61 predicted proteins | sample KB301_FD_96463 | JGI IMG/M metagenome (GOLD analysis project Ga0134121, IMG submission 96463) | Terrestrial soil microbial communities without Nitrogen fertilizer from Kellogg Biological Station, Michigan, USA - KB3-0-1 | ecosystem: Environmental > Terrestrial > Soil > Unclassified ...
GACGGCGTCCACGGCCCGCTTGACGGCCCGGAACTCGTCGTAGGTGAGGTCAGCCAGTTCCCGGTTCGCCTCCGGTACGGCCTCGTCGACGAGGTTCTTCATGTCCGCGTACAGCTGCGGATCGTACTTCTCGAGGAACGCGAGGTAGCTCGATGCCGACTTCTCCGTCTTCCCGATGTTGACGCTCGCCAGGATGGCGCGGGCGACGTTGACGTAATCCATGTCGCGCGTTTTGGAGAGCTTCTCGTCGGACTTTTGGAGCACCTTCCAGCGCTCAAGCGACGAGCCGACATCTTCCTTCGCCTCGTCCGCGGCCATGAATCCGGCGTGGAATGCGGTGCTGTTCCGGCGCTGTACGAGCGCCTCGGCGTCGTCGCCCTTGATGTGCGCTTCGAGCGCGGCCTTGTTCGCCCGGCGTTCGGATGCCGCATAGACCTTTGGGTTGATGGTCCGGAGAGTCTGCCGCCCGACCGCCCGCTCGGCTTCCTTACGCACGATGTCGAGGCGCGGGATTCCGCCGGCCACGAGGCGCAGCATCTTGGGATCGCCACGGGCGAGAATCTGCATCTCAAGGAGCATCTGCTCGGCGCGGGCGTCGTTGTGGATGGAGGCGAGGGCGTACTCCTTGAAATCCGCCTCGGTCGGCTCGCCGCCGTACTCGGCGAGCATCCGCTCCTCGGTCAGGCGGTCGATCTTGTTCTTACGCTCCTCCATGCCCTGGAGGGCGTTCAGGAGCGCCCGGCCATCCTCGAACCTGAACATCCCGGCCGCGATGTCGATGTGCGTCCCGCCTTCGGCGGTCGTGATGGCGCGCGGGAGCATGCTCGGCTTGATCTCGACAGGCAGGGAGTCGCGGTCGATCTTGAGGGCGGGGGTCAGCAGCTTCACGCCCGCGGGAGTCTCGTTCTTCTGGAGGACGGACACCGCGCGGTAGATCGGCTCCTTGTTGACGTCTTCCTCGACCTCGGCGCGGGTCTTGGCCTTCGCGTCCTTGTACCACTCCATCTGTTCGCGGCGGGCCTGCTCCATGCCCTTCTGAAGGAGCTTTTCCTCGGCGATCTGCTTCGCCTTGAGCGTGAGTTCCGCGTACCGCTGGGCCTGCTCGTCGGTGGCGCCGGCCGACTTGGCATCCTCAAAGAGAGGTGCCTGCGCCTGATCGAACTGCGCCTGAAGGATCTCCTCGTCGGTGGCGAGGAGGCGGTCCATGACCTTGCGGATGTCGGCGTTCAGTTCGACGCCGAGGGCTTCCTTGGCGCCCTGGTAGATGTCCGTCAGCCATTCCTTGAACCGGTAGAACACGCCTCGCAGCTTCTTGGACGGGGCGTTGCCCTCGAGCAGGTACTTCTCGAACGACCTCGCCCATTGCTCGTGATTGTCCTTGGAAATCTTCTCGCCTTCCTTGCGGCCGAGCCAGTCGAGGACGGTCTTCCAGTCGGCTTTGATCTGATCGGATGCGCCCTCACGCGTGGCGAGCCGCTCCAGCAGGTCGAGGTACAGGTGGCCCGTCTCGTGCAGGAACGTGGAGGAATCGGCCTCCTTGAACAGGTCTATGTTGACCGCAACGTCGCCCAGGCGGATCCGGCCGCGCGGCTTGCCCGCCTCGCCCGGCTGCTCGTGGCCGAAGGCTCGCTCGAAAACGGCCATCACCTTTTCGACGGTCGGATTCTTGACCTCCACGCTGTCGTGCATGCTTCCGGAGGAACTCTCGTTGCTGACGTCAACGTTGATGGGATCGCCAGGGAACTCCCGCTTGTAGTCCTTAAGGATCTTCGCGATCTGCTCGACTGTCGGCATGAAGTTCGCGCTGATTCCAAGGCCGCTCATGTACCTTACGGCACCTGCGGCTTTCTGGAACTTCAGCATTACGTCGGTAGCGGTTCCCTCGTAGATTTCTCCGTGGGTCGGATCCTTGCCGCCGACACCAACCGCGTCTCTGATCTTCGCGCCGAGTTCGCGATGGTCGATCACCCTGTGGCCGGCCAGGTAGTCCCCGGCCTGCCCAGGAAGGGCGACGTATCTATCGCCGGACTTCTCATAGCCTACTGCCTGATGCCGACCGGAGAGGTCAAGGTATGTGCCGTCCGGAAGAACGTACCCGGCCTCATTGAGGTTGTTGGTGACGCCGAACTGCTCCTTCGCCACGTTGCCGAGGTTCTCGTCGTAACCGTAGGAAACCTTCTTTCGCCTGGGCTGCTCGAACACCTGTCCCTCGGCGGTGACGGGAATCTCCCCGCGCCGCTCGACCGTCAGGGGACGCTCGCTGAACAGCTGGTAGGGGTCGACGTTCTCGCGCTGCCCGAGGGTCTGAAACGTGGCCGAGACGTACTTCGCGACCGCCGCAGCCTCCTTCTTGAACCCAGCGGATTCGAGCGCGGCCTTGATCTCGTCGGACACCTTCTGGACGGACGCTACGACCTGCTTATGCTTCGCGCGGGCGGCGATGGCTTCCTCGAGCTTCCGGTCCTGCTCGGCCTCGGCGAGGTTCGAGCGGATGGCCTTCTGGAATTCCTGGTCGGTGACGGCGTCGATGATGTGCGCCGGGATCTCGTCGCTCATGACGGCCGACGACGCCTTCTCGCGGGCCTGATCCGCACGCTTGATCTGGTCGACGAGTTCCTCAGGGTTCATGCCGTATTTCGCCGCGACCTCGTCGATGGGGGCCGCGTAGGCTCGGCCTTCCTTGTCGACGCGCCGCATGTCGGCGATCATGTTCTTCGGGATACCGCTCGTGGTGAGTTCCTCGGCTTGCTGCCCGGCCTCGTTCAGCCAGTAGATCTTCCCGCCGAAATCGTGCTCCACTTGACTGATGATGTCTGACCGCTTGAGTTCCGCGAGCGTGGCGTTCGCTTCGCGCTTCGCGACCCGCTTGGCGATCGGCAGGATGACCTGATCGGAGAGCGATTCGGCCGCCTTCTGCTCGGCCTGGGACCGCGCCTCCTCCATGAGCCTTTCCGTCTCGCTGACGGTCATGTCCATGGGGTCGCGCCGGATCTCCCCCTGCATGAAGGTCTTCTCTTCGGGGGACATCGTCAGGTATTTCTCGGTCGGGATCTGGATGTCGCCGTTCTTTTCGACGGCCTCCGCGAAGCCCTCGGCGTTGCCCCTCAGTTCGGCGATCCGCTGCGCCGGGTCGACGCCCGCCTTCTGGTAGAACTCAGCGAGGGGCGCGGCGGCCACCGTGACGTAGGGTAGGCCGATGCGGTCGACGACGGCCTTCGCGATGCGCTCCGACTCCTCGGGGTTCGTGGCTGCCAGCTTCACCTGATCATGCAGCTTGGCGATCTTGCCGAGCGTCTCCTGGGTGTGCTTGGCCTGACGAATCTGGTGGACCTCCGTCGCCGCGTGCATGCCTGGGCCCGCGCCGCCGAGCAGTATCATCGCGCGCATCGTCTCCGAGAAGATCCCGATCAGCCGTTCCATGATCTCGCCCGGGGTCGCCTTTTCGAACTGCCCGGAGGACGCCATCTTGGAGAGTTCCTCGGCGACGACGTTGACGCCCTCCTGCATGACCTCGGTGACAGACTCGCCGAGCGTGGACCCAGCGTATTCCTTGCCCATCTCCAGCAGGACACGGGCCATCGTTGGCTTTGCGACCACGTCCTTGATGCCTTCAACGAACATGCGCTTCGCCGCGGCCTTGAACGGCGCGGTGAATAGCTTGACCCCCACCACCTCGAGAGCGGCGTTCAGGACACCAACGGTGACCGCGGCGCTACGCTTGACGCCCTCGTCCAGCTGCTCGCCGTTCTTCCCGCGGATCTGGTCGAGTTCAACGTAGGCGTTTCCACCCTCCGTGATGAACGACTGCTCGGCCATGCCGAACATCATCCCGGTCCCGAACCCGCCAGCGAATCCAGCCGGCACGGTGATGGGGGCGGCCGGACCGCCAGCCACGCCGAGTCCAGCGCCGAAGATTGCGCCCTCGGCCCCGCGCTCAAGGGCCTTGTCCGCGGTGTCGACCATCTGGGCGACGAGCTTCGATGTCGGGTAGAGCCACCGAGAGGCGAAGTCATCGCCCTGCGGGGTCTGCTCCATGCGCTTCTGCGTGTCGGCGATGGCCGCCTTGAGTTCTGGGCTGTCGTTGCCGAAGACGCGCTGCATGCCGAGACGCCCAAGGACGTTGGTCCCGACGCCAGCCTCGGCTCCCGTGCTGAGAGCCTCCCCGGCTCGCTCGAGGAAGGACGTCCGTGACGTGTCTCCCTGAAGGAATGCTTCACGGCGGCGCGCGGCGCCTACCGCCGCCGAGGTGTAGGACTTCTCCATCTCGTCGAGCGTCCGCTTCGGCGGCGGGCCGTAGGTGAACGCCCCAGGAGCGGAGAAGAACGGCCCGGAGTCCTGCTTCGCAAAGTCCTCGGCTGCTTGCTTACGGGCCGCCGGACCATGGATAGCCTCGAGTTCCTGATCCGTCGAGGGGCGGAACTTTGGGGCGGCGAGCTCGCCGAGCGCCCTCTCGATCTCTGCCATGCGAGAGAGATCGTCCTTCCCGGCGGCCCGGCGGTAAGGGTCGGTCGCCCAATCTGCGGTCGCCGGCGCTGTCTTGCGGAGTTCCTCGAGCTGGCCCGGCGTCATCTGGTCCTGGGCCGCTCTGGTACCGGGGATGTCGCGGAAGACCGTGTCGATCGGAAGCCCGCTGCGGATTGATAGCTGTAGCGCCTCGGCCGCCTGCGCGGGCGGGATCTTGCTGGCGAGGTGCTCGGAGGCGTTCAGGCGCTGCTGTTGGCGGGTTTCCGCGTCACGGAGGAACGCCGAGTACGGCCCCTCGTCCTGCGACTCGGCCGGCTCGAGAGGGTCCGCGTTACTTTCCAGCATTCGACTTCGCCCCCGCCCTCTGCTGAAGAAGCTTGGAGTACGCCTCTCCGAGCATGAGATCGTCCCATACGATGCCGTGCCTTTTGAAATCGGAGATGATGAAATCTCGATCGGTCTTCGGGATGTTGTCCGTCATGAATTGCTGTATGCGAGACTGAGATGCGTAAGCCTTTTCCTTGGTGCCGAACGGGCCCCAGGTCCAGCCCATGACGCCCGGCTTGATGACCTCTTTCAAGAGATTGTCCGTCATCTCCTGAATCTCGCGGTCGGGGATGTCCTTGTCCTTGTTCGCTGGGATGGACTGCCACTGGCGCACCTTGTCGTTGATGACGCGCAGGAAAGACTCGTGCTCCTTCTCTGGGATCTTGCCCATGATCGTGCCGCTGACGATGCCCGCCGTGGTCCGGAAGCCATCCGCATCCTTCTTCGCCTTGGCGTCATCCTTGATGAGTCCTGCCTGGAGCTTCACCAGTTCCTGGAAATCGCCCTTCGAGAACTTGTCGACGTAGTCGTAGAGGTTGAGGTTCTTAAAGGCGCCCCGGGTGCCCTCGTGCGCGGCCATGAGGTTGAGCGCGTACCACTGGGCGTCGTCCGTGACCTTCTCGCCCTTGGCGTAGTTCATGAGGGTCTTACGGTCCGTCGGCGAGAGGCTGTCGCGCAGCTCGGCCGACAAGTCGGTGAACTTCTTCCCGCTGTCGATCTCGTTCGCGGCTTCAACCATGCCCTGCTTTCGGGCCTCTTCACGGCTCCGCACAACTCCGGCCCACCGCTGCCGGGTCAGCTGTTCCGCCTGCGCCCGAACGTCCGGGTCCTGGATCTTCCGCGCCTCCTCCATGGCGGCCTCTTCGGAGGTCGGTACGGCGTGCTCTTCTTTCGTGTTCCAGTCCACATAGTTCGTGAAAATCTTGTCGACCTCGCGCTGGGCGGTGCCGAGCGTCGACTCCCGCTTGACCATGGCGGCGGCCCGGCGCGCGTCGTCGCCGACCAAGTCGTCCTTGTGCGCCGTGTAGTAGTCCTTCGCGGAGAGGTCGTTGCCGCTGTTCAGCATCATCCCAAGGACGCCGAAGTGCAGGTCGGACTTCTCCTTGGCGATCTCGTACTCGGTCTGGTCGCTCAACCAGCCCTGGCGCGCGGCGCGCTTCCGCACATTGTCGTCGACCATCTGGACCTCGAGCGGGACTACGGACGGATCGGCAGCGGCGCGGTTCTTTGAGGAGGCGATCGCCGCTCCAATCTCGTTTTCCTCCACGACGGCGGATTGCTGGTCGAGGTGGTCCTGCGCCCATCTGGTGACATGCATGCGCCGTGCGTCGGCCATCTGCGCGTACTGCTGGCGCTGGGCCTCATTCGCGAGTCCTTTCTGCCGCTCGGCCACGAACTTGTCGAAGCCGCCGGAGATCTCGTCGGGCACCGTAAGGGCGTCCTTGCCGAGCTTCTTCTTGGCGGCCGAGACGTTCTGGATCTCCCAGTCGTTCAGGGCGCGGCGCTCCTCCGACAGCCGATTCGCGTCCCAGCGCTCCTGTTGGGCCATGGCGATGCGCTGGACGTCCTGATTGACGCCGCGGGCGGCGTCGAACACCTGGGCGCCGGCGCGACCGCCGCCGAACGTCTCCGGGGAGACGCCGGGGTCGAGGACGCGAGGGCGAAGCGGATCCTGCTGGACGCGCGGATCGCCGTACCTGGGTGCCTGCGGCATGGCTATCGGTACCTCGGATCGGACATGGACTTACCGCCCGGCGGGCGCACATAGATGTCGGCGCCGCTGCCGCTGGGCGGCTTTTTGTACGTCTCGTAGAGGTATGCCCCGCGCATCACGTCCTGGGCCGCCTGGAGGCCGCCCGTGGCAATGGTACTGACCGCTTGGCTCCTGGCGGCGTTCAAGCCAGCGGTGCCCCGATAGCGCATCATGCTGGCGTCTTTACGGAGGCCGTAGGCTTCCCGGATGGCGTTGTTCCCGGCCGTGATCCGGTCCTGGAGAGCCGCGGCATCCGTCTCGGCCTGGAGCGCGCCGGCCGTTCCGAAGTTCGGGTCGATTTCCATTCCACCGGTGGCGACGGACTGGGACGCCTTCAGGCGCTCGGCGCGACCGCCGATCTGAAGCGCCTCGGTCTTCCCTCGGTTGAGCGCGTCCGAGGCGGCCTCCTCTGCCTGGGAGGCGTTGTAATTCGCGAACTTCCGCTCAACGCCCGCAGCTGCCACCCCGGCCTGAGCCTGATTGACCGAGCTGCCGACCGCCGAAACGGCGTTCAGGCCCTGCATTGCCATGAGAAGTCCGGCGGTTTCGCCCATTCTTCACCAAAACGTATCCCCAGCCTCTATCTGAAGGGGATGATTCCTGCGGGGGCAATCGAGAGAATCTCCATGGGGAGCGGATCTATCTGCGCGATGCATACGCGTCCGTTGGAGTTCCAGGAGGCGTCAATGTCGAGGTCCGCGGGCCCGGTCAGCAGGTCCGTGGGCTCACTCCAGTCCTCGAATTCGCGGAGCTTGAGCTCGTACATGTTGCCGCGCTGGTCCGTATCGTCCTCGTCGGCGAATTCCTCGCCAGCGAATACGCCGCGGGTCTTGTTCAGCATCAGGGTCAGCTCTTTGATGAGCTTCTTCTTGTCCATCAAGGTCTCGCCCTGGGCCGTGTCGATGTTCAGCGTCTCGATCTGGGAGACGTAGGGGAGCCCGAACTTGACGATGGCGCCCGGGGGCGTGGAGAAGGTCACGGCCCCACTAGACACGGTCACGGAAGTCGTGTATGCTGCGTTATTCGGGCTCGTGATCACGTTCCCATCCGCGAACACCGCCAGACGCTTCCCCTCGAGATTCCAGAGTCCCGCGAACGAGAGCGGGCAACGCGCCCATGTCGTCCGTGCGCTCGCCCGAAGGTTTACCGGCACGTCGATGTCGACCGTTCCAGTCACCACGGTCGTGCTCGTGAAGCCGGTGATCGTGAACGTGACGACAACCCCCGTCGCCGACGTGATCTGATACTTCACCCCGATGTCCGTCGAGGCGAACGTCGCCACCGATGCGGTCAATGTGATGACGTCATTGACCGTGTACGTCCCGGCCGACGACAGCGTCAGCGTCGTCCCGCCCGTGTTCGTCCCGTCGAAGCCGATGGAATTGTCCATGAACGCCTGGGCCTCAATGTTCTCCTCCAGGAAGAACCGGACCTGCATCTGCTCGACGTGCCGCTTCGTCTCGCCGTTGATTGTGCGCTTCACCACGAAATAGGGGCGGTACTCTGTCGAGTCCGGCACTGTGCAAACCGCCTCGAATGTCCCATCCGTGTCGTGGCGGTGCCACGCGACGTACTGCTGATCCTTCACATAGGTCAGGCCGAGAAGGTCCCCGTCGCTGCGGATCATAAAGACGATTGACTGCGGAGTCTTCTGATATGCCCAGTCGGTGATGGTGTAGCCGGCGGTGAGATGCGGCGACCACATCCCGAGTTCCACGGGCTTATAGCCCTCTACCTCGAAGTCAAAGCCGATGTCGAAGACCTGCCCGCCCTGCTCTTGGACGAACAGCGCGCTCTGACCGACCGGAAGGGCGCGCAGCGTCGTGCAGCCGCTGTAGGAATGCGTCTCAGCGTCGACGTTCGTCGGGGTCATGGCGACGTCTGTGCCCGCGGTGATGGCCCATTCCGCACCGGCCGTGAAGACGATCAGCGATTTGCCGATGCTCACCATGCTTCGGATGGTGTCGCTCCGCTCTCCCGCGAGCTTTAGGATGATCGGGTCAGTGTCGATCGGGACGAATCGGAGGTCGAAGTTCGCGCAGCTGGTGTTGAACGAGGTCGTGATCGACAGCCAGATACCAGCCGGATCATTGTCCGTCGAGGCCAGCACTAGGCGATTCTGATGGATCGCCACGATGCCTGGATAGTTGCCGGAGGACCCAAAGAGTGCGTTCGTCTTCGGCGGGGTCTGGAGCAGATCGGGGTCCTGCCCAGTGTCCAGGAACGGGAAGGAAGACCCCTGCGCCGCGCCGATCAGACCGTAGATTCCGCCGATGCTCTTGTAGACCCGGTACTCGTAAGGGGACTGGTCTCCGGTGACGGCGATGCTGACCGAGATGGGGGCTGTGATCGTGGGGGCGTTGACCGCAGCCGTCTTGATGAAGTTCTGATAAACGTTGCCGTTTGCCGAATAGGCGGTGTAGCCGGTCGAGTTGATGCCAGCCAGTTCGAAGGTATTCGCCGTCGTCGCCCCCACCGAGAAGTAATGTCCGTTCAGCTCGGTCATTCCTACGACGTTGTCGATGTAGACATCGTCCCCGGTCGCGAAGCCGTGAGCATTCGAGGTGATGACGCACGGATTGGCCTGGGTCGCTCCGGTGATGTTGTGGGAGATGCCGCGGCCCCAGGAGGATTCCTCGCCGTAGTTCAGCTGGGTAGTGTCGATTACGCGACGGGTTACGCGATAATAGTAGAAGTTCGCCCCTGCCGTTCCGGTGGCTGTTCCAGCAGCTGGGGCGTTGAGCGACGGGCCGATCGTCAGATTTCCAAGCGTCCAGCTAGAAGCGGACACGCGCGTGAGTACCTGCGTCCGATAACTGCGATGCGCGATGTAGACCTTACTCTTATGCTGCTTGAATGAAAGCAGCGAGAGATCCGCCTCGAGATACGAGGTCGCGATGACATACACCCGCGCCACAGTCCCACCGGAGACGTAGGTCGAGTACGCCGTGCTGTTGATATTCGTCCCGCCGGTGGTCTGAAGCTCGAACGTGTTGGCCGCCACGTTCGCCACCTTGAACCGTCGGCCATTCAGCTGCGTCATGCCGACGACGCCGGTGATGTAGACGTGGTCGCCGTTCGAGTAGCCGTGCGCGTTCGAAGTGACGACGCAGGGATTCGCCTTCGTGGCCCCCGTGATGTTCTTGGCCGCCTCGAGCACCCTGGACCCGTTGACGACGACCTCCATGTACTGGTCGCCGAACTCGAGAACGCTCGTCTGTGATGTGTCGTGGCCGTAGATGAACGGGATCAGGATGCACCGCTTGGACGGGTAGCGCGTCTCGTCCACGAACTTGAGCCCGGGGCGATTCTGAAGGGCGCCCGTCTTTGTCGGATAGGCGTTCCGACAGGTGCGGAGCCCGAGTTGATACCGCGACTGGTCGACGCGGCCGAAGAGTTCGGGACCTACCTCGCCAGCCGCGAATGACCGCTGCCCGACGGCAACAGGCATCGGCATCAGCGCATCCTCTCGAATTCACTGAGCGGCGGCTCGTCCGGCTGCTCCTCGTTCGCAGCGTTCACTCCCGCCCGCTGGGCCTCCATCGCGTACATCTGGAGACATTCTTGGGCGCTCATGAGGCCCTTGGTGACGGACGGCGCCAGCATGGAAGCGAGGCGCCACGCCACGCATCCGACAAAATCGGCGGGGTAGTGCTCGACGACATCGTCCTCGACGCTGTACTCGATGCTCGGCTCGGACTCGTCCGTCAGGATGACACGGCCGCTGTCGTCCCCAACCACGCGGAACTTGATCTTCTCGTTGGCGCCCTCGCTGCGGGTTCCGCTCACGATGCGCCAGACCCTGGAGGCGACAGACGGGTAGCGGAACGCATATGGCCACTCGTCATCCCAATCATTCGAGGTGAGCTCGGCGAGAGCGACGATCCGGACGGCGTGCGGCCACTTGAAGTCTCTGTAGGTCTGGGAGAGCGCCTGCGGATAGAACCGCCGGCAGGCCGCCGCCTCCTTCGTGCGGTCAGTGTCGAAGTCGTCGATCTCGCGCGAGCCTCCGATGTGCCGGATGGCGAGATTACAAATCTCAGTTTTCGAGCTTGCCATCTATGCCTCTAGTCGAAGTAGCCCTCGATGATGCAGGTCCCGCGGACCACCTGGGAGGCCGTCGCCGAGCCGATCGGCATCTTGAGGATGACGTGCACGAACTCGCCGGGGTTCGCCACGAGCGGCGTCTGGAACGTCCTGTCGATGTCCGGCACGATCGCCGCGATGGCAGCGCCGATCGGGAAAGACTGGAACCCGAGGGTCACGCGGCGCGGGGCCTTGGCGGCGGCGGCTTCAGCCGTTGCGAGAGAAACGGCGGTCGCTCCCGTCGCGATCGCCCACTGTAGCACCGTCGCGGTCGTCGCCACGGCGGCGCCGGTGTTCACCGTCGAGATCCGGACGCCAGTGATATGGAGCGTCATGCCGGGCGCGGTAGCTGAGGCTGCCGGAACCTGGAACCCGAACAGGGCGTAGTCGGTTTCCGCGCCAGCCACTGCGGCGAACTGCCACTGCCCGCCGAGGGTCGTGTACCCGGCCGCCGTGTTGGATAGGGACGCCGAGGACGGGGCCGCGCTGTTCGCGTAGTTCGCCGTCAGTCCCATCGTTCCGGCCGTCTGGCCCTGGAAGGCGTTGAAGCCCGCGCGAGCCATCGTGTGGGGCCAGGGCTTCGACTGGTTCACGTCGCCCTGGGTGATGGCGACGTTCGAGACATGGAGCTTCTGCGCCGTGCCGACCGTGCCGGTGTTGAAGATCCGGAACAGGACAGGCCATGCGCTGGAGCGCGTCAGCAGGTTGGTGGTGCGCGGGCGGGGGATGTAGCCCACGAGCGCGTTGTTCAGCCTGCATTCCGCCTGATCGTGCGTGCTTGCGATCTGGAGGCGGTAGAACTCACCGGCGGCCAGCGTGAACCCGTCCGGTACCTGGAGCGTCTGCTTGGTCTCGACGCTGTTGTTGACCGTGACGAACTCCATCGTCCCGCCGTCCGTGAGCCGTAGCATCAGGCCATCCGTAGGGGCGCTCGTGCCCGAGGCGAACCCGAGGCCGATCTCGACCTTGTTGTTCGTCTGCATGACGGCGTCGAGCTTGAAGACGCAGTCGAAGTACGTCGGGAACGCCCCGCACATGGAGATGTGGGCGTAGCTCTGGACGCGGGCGACGGTGGCGTTCGCGGTGTCGCCGCCGTTGTTCAGCGTGATGACGCCGTTGGCTACCGCCACGGTCATCGTGGTGACGTTCGTGTTGAACTGCGCGGTGTTTACCGCCGAGCCCTGAAACTCCTCGTCGAAAACGAGCTGATCAAGGCCAGAGACGCGGCGCCCCTGGAACGAGTTCTTTCCGGGGCGGCTCAGGGGGGTGAGTGCAGCCATCTGATTCGTCCTCTCTCAATCTGTATAGGGACTTCGAAAGCGAGCCTACTGCTTGGGGAACTTCCGCTTGGGACCGGCTTCGACGGCGACAAGGCGAGGCTTCGGGGCTTCCTCGACCACGCGCATCATGGTCGCCTCGGAGAACTCCTTCTCGCTGTCGATGTAGAACCGCTCGCCGACCTCGTACACCTTGCCGTCGCTGCCGAGCGCCTTGCGCTGGCTCGCGCCCTTGGTGCAGCGCCAGATGCGGGCCTTGGCCTGGACGAGGATGGCGCCGGTGGCGCCCGCGGGGATCACGTCCGACATGCTTGCCTCCTTTCAAATCCACAAGAGGGGAGGGCGAGCCAACTAAGGCCCGCCCTCCCCGAGGGTCACAGCGTGCTTAGGAGATCGTCAGGCCGTCCGGATAGGCGGTCCAGCGATCGGGATCCGTGGTCAGGAACGCGGTGAACGAGCCGGTCGTCAGGTTGCCGTTCGCGACCGTGTACTGGAGGCGAACGAACCGCTCGGCCGTGGCGAACGGCGAGAGACGGACCTGGAACCGGGTGCCGGCCGCAGACGTCGCGGCGAACGTGCCGACGGTCTGGGCGGTCGTGGCGCTGCCGAAGGCGGCGGCGTCGTCCGTTTCGACCGTGACGGCAACCGTCGAGTCCGAGGACGCGTCCGTCATGGGGACGGTGCAGGTCACGATGAGCCACAGGGGCCTGCCGTCACCGAGGTTGCGGACGGCCATGAGGTCGACCAGGTTCGTCGACGCCGCGGAGGCGGTGATCGCCTGGGCGTTCGAGAACCGGTACTGCGCGTCGATGTACGCCATATTGTTCGTGCTCCTTCGTTCGTTGGTTGTTGAAAATCCGGGTTAGGACACGAGGGTCTCGTTCTCCGGGATGCGGTCGAACAGCTTCACGGGGATGCCGCGGAAGCTCGTGATCCGCTTGCCGTCGACCATCTCGTACTTCAGCTGGCCGCCGGAAATCACGTCGTTGCGGGCCTGGATGTCGAGCATCTCGAAGACGGTCCGGTTGACGTAGTAGACCGGGCTGCACGAATCCAGGTTGGGGATCCGGTGCGTCATCTTGATCATCAGCTTGAGCAGCGCAGCCGCACTCGACTCGCCGACGAGGTTGGAGATGTCGATGTTGGGCACGCGGACGACGTAGCGCCAGTCCTGGACGCACAGGCCGCACTTCCAGGAGAAGAAGGTCTGGTACGCCAGCATGCGGCCGCCCGCCGAGCCGACGCCCGCCGTGGTGTCGACCGTCTGTAGACCGCGCTTGTCGATCTCGAGCCCGGCCTTCGAACCGCGGGGATAGATGCCGTAGACCTTGTTCTTGCCCCAGCCGACGAGCAGCATCGAGCTGTTGTCGGAGCCGGATCCGCCGCCCAGGATGATGTTCTGCCCGGTCGCGCCCGCCGTGGCCGCGTACCGCGCGTAGAACCCGGTGAACTGGGTGGGGTCCGTCGACTGATTGCCCGTGATGAGCAGGTCGGCGAACTTCTGGCCCATCGCCTCGATGTCGGCGGTGGACTCGGACATCAGGTTCGCGTCGGTGTTGCCGCCGAACTCCGCGACATCCTTCGCGATTTCCGTGACCTTCCGGATGATGCACGTCGACTCAGCGTTCTGAGCGGTCGTGCTGTTGGTCGGCGCCACGCCTTCGTTGGCCGCCACGGTCGAGGCCGTGGGGAGGCTGGTCCGGACCGTGAACTCGTGGCCCGAGAAGCCGTTCGTCTCGACCCACGGGACGTCGTTGATGATGGGATTCGACTGGTTGAGGAGTTCGCCGATGACCGCCGCCTGGCCCGAGGGATCGGTCCGCTTGGCGATGTCGACAATGGTAAGGGCGCCGGAAAGGGTCGCCATAATGCATCCTTCTTTCTGCTTGGTCCGAAGGAGGCATCTGGCTGGCGAGGGCCCGTTGAGGGCCGAGGCGCGCCGCGAGCTTCGGCGGGTTTTCTAGTTCAGTCCTGTGTCTTTGGTGCTACTCCGCTTCTCTGGGCGATCCACTTGGCGAAGAGGTTCAACGCCCCCTTCACGTGGCGGATGATGCCCTGGAGCAATTCGCCGGTTTCTGGCTTCATCTCCCTCTAGCTCCCGGAAGGCTGACTGAGTCTCAGGATCTGCTCGGGGCTCTTGGGGTTCTCGGCCTTCGGCTGAGCGATCACGGCCTGGTCGTTGGAGATCATGGCGCCGATGCGCTTCAGACCCTTCACGAGCTCTGGATGATTGCCGTAGCCGGTGACTCTCAGCTCGTCCACCATCTTCGGGAAGAACTCCATCAGGGCCTTCTTCGCCAAAGCGGAGTTGGCCGCAAAGTTCGTGCGCCCGAACTCGGGGTCGTCCTGGAGCTCCTTGGCCCAGCCGTTCACCTGCTTGTCGTGCCGCTCTACCATCCGGTCCCGGAACGCGGACACCGCCACGTTCTGACGGGTAAGGGCCGCTTCCGCCTGCTTCTGGGAAAGGCCGTGCTCCTTGGCGAAGCTCAGCGTCCCTTCGACGTCTGTCGCGTCGAGGAGCGCGTCCTTGGGGAGTTCGAGCTTGATCTCGCTCGTGGGCTCCGTGGTCTTCGCGGGATCTGCGGCCTTTTCGCCTTCGGCGGGCTTGGCGGGCTCGTCCGTCAGGATCGTGGAGCGGGCCGGCGCGGGGGCGGGCGGCTTCTGCTCCGGAGGCTGCGCGGACTCAGCCGGAGCCTTTGCCGGCGGAACAGCCGCAGACGAGGCGGTGGGCTGCGCGACAGTCTCTTTCGACGCGGCGGCTGCCTTGGGGTCAGCCTGAGCAGCCGGGGCCGCGATCGTTTCAGCGGTTGCCATCGAAATTTTCCTCCTTGAGTTGCTTCATCTCCATCTCGAACAAGGCGCGCGGCTCTACCGCGCGGATCTGTTTCCGTAGGTCCAAGCCGATGCTGCGGCGGCCCTGAAGGTAGTAGACCCGGCTCGACGCCTCGAACCCCTCTTCGAACACCTGACAGTCGTCCATCAGGCGCTTGAGGAGTTCCCGGCCGGGGTAGCGCCCGCCGACCGTCAGGGCGAGGACGGCCCGAAGATCCTCGGCCTGTTGGCGCCGCTGGATCTCAAGCTCCCGCATCGCCTCTGCCCGCTCTCTGGGCTCCCCGGCGTTCGCCTTGTCAGGTCTCATGCAGCCCTCCGCGGGCGACCAGCGTTAACTGTGTCGACCAGGCGCTTGAGCGCGGAGTCGTTCGTCATGTCGGTCTGGGAGAGGTCCTTGGCCGCCTTGGCGCCGCCCTGGATCTGCTCCATCTGGACTTGCTGGGCCTGCGCCTTGGCCTGGGCCTCGCGCATCGCCGCGACCTCGTCCTTGGTCCGCACGATGTTGGGCTGGAGCGTGGCGAGCTTGGCGTAGACCTCGAGCAGTTCGTCAAAGTCGATCTTCATGGCCGCGCTGGGGTTGTCCTTGATGATCAGCTGGGCGAAGTTCGTGAACCGCTCCAGGGGGCCGATCTCGACGGCCTTCTGGGCGAGCGCCATCATGGAGACGTACTCGACCTTGAGGTCCATGCCCTGGATCTCCTCGGGGGCGGGGTCGAACTCGCCATTGAGCTCGTCCCACTTGACCGACATGGCGAAGCAAATGTCGATCATGGGCTCGATCACCCCATCGTTCAGCTGCTGGAGCACGGGCCCGAAGGAGAGCATCTTCTCGTCGTTCCGCGCCTCGATCTCCGTGGCGGTCATGTTCCGGAGGTCGCTGCGCGTGAGCATCAGGATGACGTCTTCGAAGAACACCGCCCTGATCCGCTGGCGGGTCTCCTCGATGTACTCGCGCAGCTCCTGGATGCGCGGGTCGATCTCGTGGACCGGGGTGACGCCTTTGCCGTCCGTGGACCAGTTCGTTTCGCCGGCTACCACGGTCGCGCCCTGGGTCTTGAGCGAGAGCGGGGCGTTCGTGGGCGGGTTGACCATCTTCTCGATGGCCTGGAGGGCGCGGCGAACCATGACCTGGAGGGCGTTCACGTCGCCGAGCGCGGTCATGCCGGGACAGTTCGTCGCGTAGACCTGCCCATGCGTGCGGTTCCAGCGGGCGCACACCGCTGGGAAGTAGTCGTATCCGCTCTCCCTGAGATACCGCTCGTCGCCATCCGTCTCGTAGACGCTGCTGCCGGACGATCCCAGCTCGTAGTAGCACGAGGAGAACTTCTTGTAGCGGTTGAACTTGCTCCGCGGCCGGTAGTCCTCGTTCGGCTGGAGCATGTGCGCGACGTCGACCCAAGTCTCGTAGTTCCCGATCTCGTACTGATCACGAACGTAAGTGCTGAACTTCGACCAGTCGATCTCACCTCCCTCGTGATCCTGCCCGAATTTCTCGATGAGCTGCCGGACCGTCATGCGGAATTCGCGGTAGAGGCAGTCCACAACCTGCCGCTCGTTCTGGGCGATCCAGTAGCTACCGATCGGGAGGACGTAGAACCGGAAGACATCGAGGAGGTCTTCCTCGATGAGCATGACCGAGGTGCCGAACGCTGCCGCGTCCTCGTACAGTTCCGAGAGCGCGTTGTAGAGGTTCGCCTTCTGGAACCGCGTCTGCATCTTGGTCTGCTGACGGTAGCACCAAGATTTGACGGGGTCGGTCTCCGCGAGCATATCGTTGGCGACCGTGAACGAGAACCACGGCCGAGACGGGGAGGTGTAGCCGCCGAGAAAGCCGCTGGACAGAGCCCGAAGCGATAGGGTCGCGGTGCAGTCGAGGATCTCCTGATCTTCCCGCTCGCCGCGCTCCACGTCGTTCGTCAGGAACTGCCCGCGCGTGGGCAGCATGACGTCCTCGATCTCCTGCCAGTGGGACTCGAACGGCGCCCGGACCAGCTTCATCTGGGCAGAGCGCTTCTTCGTGCGGGAGAGCTTGCTTTCGTCGAGAGCGAGCATCTAGAGCCCCAGTGCCTGTTTGTTCGCGAGATTCGGCACCCCGGGGGAGCCTAGCGGCTGACTGTACCCGGGCGTGGTCGTGTGGGAGCGCAGCCGAGCCGCCATCAGAGACGCGGCCGAGTTCTTGTTCGCCTCTTCCTGCTTCCGGCGCTCCTCGTCAAGGCGCTTCTGCTTGTCGAGCTGGTGTTGGGCGTCGACCTTCTGCTCGTGAGCCGCGGTGGCCTGATAGCCCGTCTCCGCACCGGCGGCAGCCAAGCCCGCGAGGGTTCCGATGATCGCTACGGTCTCAATACCCATCAGCTCACCTTGATCCAGATTTCCTCGAGCTTCTCGTACCCGTGATGCGAGTAGAGCCTCGAGAGATCCTTGTGGGGACGGAAGTTGCGCAAGGGGCGCAGGTGCTCCTCTTGAAGCGCCGCATCAGCAAACGCCAGGAACCGCGAGGGCCCGATGCCGCGGTGGCCGGACGAGACGAAAAACGTATCCTGACTGGCGAACTTGACGCCAGGGTAGCGGAAATGTGGAGTCGCGAGGAACACCTGGTACCCGACCAGTTTGCCGGCCTCACGCATCGTGAACAGGCGCGTTACGCCGAGGTCTTCCATGCGGACGTACTGTTCCTTCGGGGCCACGCGCGCCGGGACGATGTCCTTCGCGATGTAGCCCGTCTCGGCCTCGTTGGCTTTGATGAGATCTACAGCCTCGTCGAACACGTTCTTGATTTGCTCGCTAGCGAAAATCGCCGTCACGCTCGAATCGGTATCCCCAGCCTAGGCCGATTGTCAACGTCAACGGCGCTTCTTTGCGATGGGATTCCAGTCGGAGCGCGTCTTGCCGGAGTTCTGTGAGCCGAGCCCGAAGACTGGGGCAATGGGGTACGCGAACAGCATCGCTAGCGCGTCCCCGTCGTCTGGAGATGCGAGTCCGCGCGCCTTCATGTGTTCCTTAGCCTCAAGCAGCAGCTGGTCGCGCTTGTTGTGGCCGAACTCCGGGCCGGTGAGGTCCTGCTCAAGAAGCGTGCTGTCGTCGATCGCAAGGCCGTCGCCAAGAGCGTCCCGCATCCGCGCCCACATGTACGCCCGCATGTTCGCGCAATGCGGGTCTGGAGACTCGCCGCCGAACGGGACGCCAATAACGCTGTACCCCATCTGTCGGATGCGGTCGCCAACCGGACCGCCTACCCCAGTCTCGTCGTAGAAGAACGCGTCAGGCTTGTGAAGCTCGATGAGATCCACCACCTTTGCCACGAGAACCATGCTGTCCCGAACGGCGCTTCCTGGGATCCTGATCGGCGGAACGCTCCGGGCGTCCAGGCCCCTGCGGAACCTGATGACGCAGTTGTCCTCGCCCCCGCGGGCGATGTCGAGTGACATCAGGAGCGGGTCGCCGTAGTTGTGCCGAGCCTCGCGCCTCTGGGCCGCCAGCACGCGCTCGCCGTCGATGTACTGGAGGTCTGAGCCACGCGGGAACATGCCGCGGACGCGGACGCGGACCCAGTCCGAGTCTTCACCGTGGTCCTCTATCCACTCCTTGAACAGCTTCTTGTTCGTGCCCTCGACTTGGCGAGAGTCGATCTGCCTATTGCCCCATCGGTGGCGGAACTTACCGAAGCACTCACGGAATGGCCCGGTGTTTCGCGTGGGGTTCCCGAACACAGCCCAGATGATCTCCGTATGCTCGTCCGTGAGAGCGCCCGACGCCACCTCCCAGATGATCTTTGGGATCTTCGATGCCTCGTCGAAGATCAGGACGAGCCGCTTGCCGAGGTTATGGAGGCCGGCGAACGCTTCGGAGTTGTGCTCGCTCCACGTCACCATGTCCGCGCGCCAAGTCTTCTTGTGCTCCGCGTCGGCCGAGAACAGCGCGGTATCGGTGAAGACAAAAAAGTGTTTCGCGATAGAGAGCCGATGCCACTTGGCGAGCTCCGGCCAGGTCTTCGTTCGAAGCTGCGCTTCGGTGTTCGCGGTAATCATGCACCGAGTGTCGGCGCAGGTATCCAGGCCCCACTTGATGAGCCACGAAACCAGCGCGGACTTGCCGATGTCGTGGCCCGAGCAGACGGCCTCCTGAATGACGCGATGCGGGTCGGTCTTCTTCTCGACGAGCTTCTTGCCGATGTCGATGAGATATTCCCGCTGCCAGTCGCGCGGGCCAGCCTGCTCCGCTAGCTCCGTCCCGGGCTTCCCCCACGGGTATGTCGCGAGCACGTGGCCGTATGGGTCGTGGGTGAACTCGGCCATGAACTCCACGAGGGCGCGGTCGTCAGCTGTGAGCGTTCGCATCGGTCCTCGAGCCGTTTCCGCCGATCACACGTTGCCGTGCCTCGGCCAGCAGACCGGCGATGTCGAGTTGCGCCTCGATCTTGAGCGTGTCCGAGAATAGACGCAGGTGTTTCCCGAGTAGCTCGAGGGTCTTGACCTTGTCCCATAGGCGGATCTTCCGCGTATACCCGACGTGCTCGCGGTCCTCGCCCCTCCCCTCGAACAGCTCGTCAACCTCAACCGAGGAGATCGCCCGCCTGATGTGCGGCGGTATGTCCTTGATCGGCTTCAGGCTCCCGTCGTCGTTGAACGCGGCTGCGAGGTCGCTCGTGGCGAGCAGATACGTTTCCCGAAGCACGTCGTCTGCCCTAATCTCGACCCTCTCGGTCCGCTTGTCCGCAAGCCGCTGGATTTCTGCCTCAATTTCAGGTTTTTTCAGGAGGTCGTGGCCCTGAGAACCGGCCGTCTTCTGGCTGTACCCAGCACGGATCGCGGCCTGGGTGGCGTTCAGGTCGACGATGTACTCCTGGCAGAACCGGAGCTGTTTCCCGTCAAGTGGCATTCGAGATGATCGCCTTCTCGGTTGGGTCTGAGCCAAGCCCGTTGAGCGCCTCGCCGATCTTGTCGAGCGCGAGCCGGCTGGTCTTGAGGCACCGGACGCAGTAGTTCGCCTTGCCGTCGCCGAGCCGCTTCTCGCCGCTGTGATTGCGGATTCGGCAGTCCTGGGCGATCCGGTTGGCGCCAAGCCACAGCCGCGCGATGCGGAGCAGGATCGGGTCTACCGGCTTGCGCGCAAGACCGAGTTGATCAGCGACCTCATCCGCTTCAGCGTTTTCCGAAACCGCTTGATGTTCTGCTCCATCCGCCATTTCTCGACCTCCACGTTCGCGAGTTGCTCGGCCGCGAACTTCCACTTATCCCTCTCCAAGATCAGGTCCGCGAGTTCCCTGTCCAACGTCACCGCGGGCGCCGCTTTCTTGGTTCCCACGCCGAATGCATACCCCCATCTTTGGCGCAGACGCAAGGGGCCATTCATCAGCACGCAGCTGAAGCCGTGAGGAAACGGGGGAGGCCCCTCGACTTCGGCACCTTCCGGACCTTGGTGCGCTGCTTGCACGAGCCGCAGCGGTTGATCCTCGCCGTCACGATCAGGAGCCAGAGGTCCGCAAGTCCCGTCCCCAGTTCGTCGCCATGCTTCTTCGGTAGTGCTCGGCGCTTCCGCTTCCACTGGGCTACTAGAGGTTCGATTCTCGCCTTTGCGTGCGCGCATGTTGCCCCCATCAGTTTCGACGCGACCCTGGACGGCATTCCGTCCGACCGTTTCGCCGACGTCTTACCCATACCTCTCTCCGTAATCTCCACACTTCCTGAAGAAGCAGCGCCACCCACAGAGCTGCCATCGCGAGGATCAGCTCAATCCGTTCCGCCCACTCACGCACCGCCGGCCTCCTTTCCATCGAGTAAGAAAGGGGCGTCCCCGCTGTGCGACGGAGACGCCCCCCGAGGAGGGAAGGAAGGAAGTTGGCTGTTTTCCGCCAGGATCCTCCGCAACTTCTTGACCTCTGCCAGGAGGTTGTCCCGGTCTTGCTGCAACTGTTCGCGCTGGTAGCGAGCGACCTTGTAGGCGTGGTACCAGAACCGCGCCTTCACGTTGTTCTCCAGGTTCTCTTGGTCTGCGTTCACGGCGACTCCCACTCTGCGGTCGGCGGCTGATGCGCCATCTGACCGCGTTCGTTGACCTCGTAGAAACGCCCCTTCGCCTTGTCGAACATCAGGTCGACCTCGAAGCACTGGCCCATCCGGTGCTTGGCGACCGAAAGCACACGCGGCTCGACGATCTTGAACTCGTCGCCGCGCTCCTTGCGCCACAGGAACACCACGTTGTCGGCGTCCTGCTCGATGTTGCCGCTGTCCCGCAGGTCTGCCAGGCGCGGCCGATCACACTCCGACGCGCCGCCACGCTTCTCGACCTCCCGGTTCAGCTGCGCGAGCAGGATGATCGGCACCTGACGCTCGAGGGCCACCTGCTTTAGCAGCCGCGTCGTCGCGCCCACGGCCAGGTCGTTGCGCTCTGATTTGTCATGCCGCATGAGCCCGAGGTAGTCGATGAACACGGCGGCGATGCGCCGGCCGCGCGCCTGCGTCTGCGTGATCGCGAGGGAGACGTCCAGCGCCGAGATCGCGGTGCGCTGGTTGACGGCGATGGTGTCGAACACCGGCGATGCGCTTGCGAGGATGACCCGCTCGATGTCTTCCGGCGTGACCTTGTTGCGCGAGTAGTTCCAGTACGGTACCTCCGCGAGTTCGCACGCGAGTTGACGGGTCAAGACCTCCGGCGTGACCTCGAGCGAGAAGACCAGCGCGTCCCCCGCCGTCGCCGCGTTCACCGCCATCTGCCGCATGAGCGAGGATTTGCCGATGCTGGGCCGTGCGGCTACGATCGTCACCTCTCCCGCCGCGAACAGGTTGATGTTCCCGTCGATCTTGCCGATCCGCGTGACCGTGGGCATCGGTTCCGCCCCGCGGGCCTGTAGTGCGGAGTTCGCGATTTGGCTGAGGTACACCAGCGCGTCGTTCCCCTGCGCCTCGCCAACCGCCTCGATCGCGCGGTTGATCAGGTGCATGGCGTTGAACTGTTCTCCGGTCGGCGACTCGGCGATCTGCTTCCTGAGGGTGTCCATTACCGACGAGAGCGTTCGACGCTGCCACAGGTCTCGGACGGTCTTCGCGTATTCCGGGGCGCTCGCAGCGTTCGGGAGCTCGGCCACCAGCGAGAGGAGGTAATCGGCGCCGCCAGACGCCTTGAGCGCGTCGGTCTTCCGGAGTTCCTCCAGCACGATGACCAGGTCGACCTTTGCGCCCCTTGCGTGCACGGACAGGATCGCGTCGAAAATCAGCTGGTTCGCAGGGAAGAAGAACATACCGCGCTTCATCCCGATCGCCGTCTCCGCGATCTGCTCCCCGTCGAAGAGCAGCGACCCGAGGTACGCCATCTCGGACTCTTTGGAAACCAGCGGATTAGATTTTTTGGGGTCCACTTGCGTCCCTCCTTTCCTTGAAAAGTTCGTCGGTGATTTGCTTGCCGCTGATGGAGAAGTGCTGTCGGCTGATGTCGAGTACATCCCAGCCCTTGACCTTGCCGCCCATGAGGAGTTCCTGCACGAACGGGAACCCCTTCTGAGCGTGCCAGCCCTCGATCTGGGCTTTGAGTTGGCGGTATCCAGTCGCCCGGAGCTTCTGTCGGCGGGCCTCCTCGAGAAGCATCCCGAGCGGGGAAGAGGGGAGCCAGTCCGCGCGGCTGTCTTCTCCGTTCTCCGGGGGCGCGTCCCCTTTGGATACGGAACCGGATACGGAGAGGGATACGGGGGTCGCTTTTTCGCGCGGAGACTCCACGGATTCTCCGCGGAGACTCCGCGCCTCATAGGCGCGCTTTTTCCGCGCCCGCTCACTGATGATCTTCTCGATGAATTTCCCCTGATGTTCTTGCCACTCATGGACTTGCGCGCCGTCGACCCATCCGGACTTACGGAGCGCAGAGACGAACTTCGTCGCCGATCCTCGCCAGCGGCAGGCTTGCGCTATCTCTGACGTGGACATGTCCTCGAGCGAGCCGCTCGCCCGGAACTCGGCCGTTACTGACCAGAGTCGAACGAGGTACCCGGCCGCTTCGGGCGAGTTCCTCTTGAGCAGCTCGGCCAGCCTGAAGAGTTTTGGGTTGTCCCACAGGTTCCAATCGACAAGGACTTTCATAGCTTCCCTCTCCCTACTCGTCGCCGTCTTCTTGGGCCGCATCCAGGACATGGAACTGACTTTGGAGCGAGCCACTCGCACTTGCACCAGCACTTCCGCCAAGCCCAGCCGGTATGAGGTCCACCGTGAAACCATGCTGCCTGTCGATCCTGCGGAGGAACGGCCGGCCGATCAGAACGTGGACGGCCCGCATCCACAGGAAGAGCGCGAGGTTTTCGCTGACGTACGCGACCGCCAGCCTGTCGCTCAATGGCGGCGCGTTGCGCAGGCGTGAGATGACGCTTGATCTCCTCATACCGCATCGCTCTCCTTCCGCACGCTGTAGACGCGCGCTGATTTGCCGTGGGTGGTGGGGCGCCGCTCCTTGCCGAACGAGATGAGGCCGAGCGCCTGGAGCTCGGTGATGCGAGCGGACGCAGCGGTGTAGGCGATCTGGAGCGCGATCGACACCTCTTCGCAGGTGCTCGGTCGATCGGCGATGAATCGGAGCACGCGCTCGCGCTGGAGCTTACGCGCGCTGGCCGGCGTGGAATTGAACGCTTCGGCGGACGTGTCGGCGCCACGGTGGCGCGACGAGCAGAGATCCGCCGATGGTACTAGCTGCTTCGGACTGCCGTTGAACAGGTCAAGCTGTTCTTCCTTCACCTCCCATCCAATCTAAGAACCGCCCGTTGCCAGCCACGCTCAACCCCGCCGCCCGTCGACAACGGGAACCTCGGCGGTCTTCACCGTGAGCCACGCTGGTCGGATGCCTACGCATCACGGAGCCGCGGGAGAGGCCGGCATCCACAGGGGAACCCGCGACGTATGCCGGGTGCATCGCGTCCCTGGTGAAAAACCCGCGACTCCGTGGCGCGCAGACAATCATCATGTTCACTTCAGGTGATTGGTCCAAGCAAGTACCTTGCGTCGATGTTCCGGACAACGCAGGTTGGCTCACCGAGTCGAGCGTACATGACGCCGTTCTGGCCCAGCTTGTCGGCGTCCGTGAGGAGGTCGTACTCATCGTGCCAGAGAACCTTAACGCTGGTAACGACGTACTTGCTGGCGAGCGGTGCCTCGAACTCGTAGGGTCCAGACACCCACTCGTAGACCGGCGGCTTCCACACCTCGCCAGTCCCGAAGAACGAGAAGAAGCTCTTTGGCTTGATGATCGGGGCGGCCACAGCAGCCGCCGCGCCAGCACCAAGGAACCGCAGGAAGCCGCGTCTATTCATCCTTCAGCCTCATGTACAGGGCGAACATGTCATCCATGTGGAAGAACCCATCTTCCCGCCGCTTCAACAGGCCACGGCTCTCCATCTCCAGCGCCCAAGCCTGCGCACATGGGTTCAGCCTGATTCCCATCTTCGCGTCCTTCGGTAGGGAAGCGTGGGCCTTAATCATCAGGTCGATCAGCGAGTCGTTATTCATGGTTCTTGAGTTCTATGTAGTCCCGCCACCACTACTAGCCCGGTATTCCCTCGCATTTTGGAATAGCATCGCTAAGAACGCCTCCCGCATCGTGTTGGTAAGCGTCTCCGAAAGTGCATTGCGTTTGGCATATCCGTTGACGATGTCTTTTATGACGACGCTAGCCGCGCCAAGGGCCTTGTCGTCTTTGGCCATAGCATGCTCGACGGTGGCCATGAGCCACCCGACCGTGGCGTGTCTATCAAACTCTCTTGCCTGCCCCGCCGCCAAGAACCGCGCTGCGGTCATAGCTTCACTCTCTGGTTCCATAGCCAGCCCTCCAATTTTTTGCCGTCAACAATGTCGAGTACCTCGCCGCACGGGCGGCACTTGGCGCAGTGCCATGGTCCAGCCAGCCCACGGCCCCAGACTTCCGGATAGCACCGCTCGCGACGATGAAAGAAGGCGCACCAGAACCACTGCTTCAGGTCTTCCAGAAACCACCAAGCCCGCTCTTTCATGGCCGTCTGAATCCCTCTAGAACAGTTCGCGGTTCCAAAGAAGGCGGATCCCGGCGCTCTGGCCGGTATGCTCGCACCAGCCCTCATGTCCATCCTTGAACTTGCACCGGAACGTTGGCCCACCAGGTAGGTTGAAGTATTCCCGGCACCGACCCAGCTCTCCCTCAACGCCGATCTTCTCGATAATCACCTTGGTCGAGAAGCCGCTGGTTACGATCACTCCTGGGACGTCGTGCATATGTCTATCTCCTTATGTTTCTTAGATCCAGGTCTTTTCGGTATCTCGCAGCACCTTGAACGCCTCACAGTGGAGGCACGCTGGCGCCCCAGCGCAAGCGTGGACATCGTTCTTCGGTTGCCCGCCAGAGTGCATATTGAGATACCCGAACTCCGCGAACCTCCTGAGCATTGCGCGTAGCTGCTCGTTCTGGTCCTTCAGGATGTGGTTCTCAAAGCACAGCTTGAAAATTTCTTCCATGGCCTACCCTTTTATCCTTTCGCGCAGTCGCAGGCGATAGCCTGACCGCCACACTTAGAGCACTTGATGGGTTCCGAATAGGGCACTATCTCGGAATCGTCTATCGCTTCCTTGGCGCACTTCTTCATCTCAAGAGCCACCGCGCTACGCTCGTTTGGCGCCAGCGGGAGCGTTGCAATCCAGTGAAGGGCCCCGCGAAGCCTATCCCGCTCCTTCCGAATTTCTACCATGACGTCATGGTGCTTCTTGACCTCTGCTTGCAGCGCCTTGATCCGCTCGACTTGGTTCCTGTTCTCAAGCCGTAGTTGGGTGATCGTTCTTTCATCGCTCATATCAGTTCTCTTTCGTCATATGCCTATTCAGACCTTCACCCAAGTCTTGCCGTCTCTCATTACCTCTTTCCCTAGGTATCCCTTGTCTACCTCATACCCCTCAAGCCAGTAATCTCGATTCGGCGTGATCTGAGCACCCAAGAACGCCTTCGCCTTCTCTGCCGTGCTGAACACGCCAAGAATGATGAAATCCTCGTAGTCCACCTCGGCAAGCACCCAAGCGTTCATAAATCCCTACTTCGATGAGAGCAACTTCTTCAGCTTCTTGATGAACAGGTCGGTACGCCCGCCGGGGTGCGGGTCCGAATGCTCGAGAAGCTCAATGGCCCCGGAGATCCCGTCCCGGAGCTTGGTGTAACGATCGTGTACGACGGAGCCCAAGTCACTTGCCATTTCGCCGCGCTTCGCTCCGACAAGTGGCCCGTACTTCATCAGGAAGTCTGCCGGTGTCATTCTTTCGTCTCCTTCAAATCCGCTGGTACTACTTGGTCAGATCAATCTCCGGATGTTCCAGCTTGTAGTGCGCGGCCAGCGCCACGACCCCACCAGGGATCTCCTTCTTGCACTGGTAGCACTTGGCTACGTCGTTTGGGCCACCACCGTACTTCTTCTCGGGCGGCTTGTTCGGGTCTGGGGTCTTGTAGATCGTCATCAGTTCACCTGAAATAGCTTCCCGCATCGAACACAATGCCCAAGTAGAACCCATTTCCGCTTGTGGCGGAAGAGGTCCGCGAAGTACCAGCCCCTCTGATGTTTGCACATTTCAGTTCAAAAAGAAGTCGCCAGCACACAGCGGTACTCTCCCGGAGTTCCACCACACCCACCACGACGCGGCAAACATGGCCTTATTCATGATTTGTTGACGTTTTCTTCAACATGGCCAATTCAGTCAACTAGACGAATCGCTGGAATTGTCCTGTGCCTCAATCTCTTCTTCGACGCACGTCCCGGTGCAGTTCACCGATCCGCATTGAGAGCAGGGGCGCTCGTCATCCGCCTCCTCGTCGTGGTCCACGTCGTCCCCGCAGCAGTTGTCGCAGTCGCAGGTATCGTCGTGGGGAGTTTGGACGAAAGAAAAGCGGTCCCACTCGTCCAGGCATCCGGAGCAACTGCACTTGCAGTCCGGAACGCCGTTGCAGTTCCCGCGATGGCAGCAAACGAACATCACTCGCTCCTTCCCGTGGCCTTCCTCCAGATCCGCTCCAGAACCGCGTCTTGCTTGTCGCTGAGGGTGGCCCGGCCCGCGATGCTCTGGAGGAACTCGTCCTCCCATTCCGTGAGGTTGTAGGCGTCCTCCTCGACGGCGCGGCGGATCTCCGCGATCAGTTCCTTGGTGTCGCCCATTCCGACCTCCTTGGGTTGTGGCACGTAATAGATCTGTGAAGGCCCTTTTGGGACGTAGACCAATGGGACGCCCCACCACCACGCGTCGCCGTTGAGCGTGGTTCGGCTGTACGCAGATGTCACGGTCGATCTACCTCAATTCGTAGAGGACGGTTACGGGAACGATCTTGTAGTGAAGGGCCTCGCTGTCTTCCTTCCACGTCCCCTTGCGCCCTTGCCGAAAACGATCCTCGAAATTCTTGATGGCCCCGCCTTCGGTTAAGGCCACGGTGTTCATAAAGATCGTCTCTCCCGGAGGCTTCACGGCGTAGCCCACTTCAACCCGCTGGCGTTTCTTTTTACTCATGTCGATTAGCTCATCCACACAGGCCGCATGGGCCATCCCCGACCTTGATGCCGTGGGGGCAACGGTTACTGCAATCGGAGCAGGAGCAGACGCAATGCTCGCAGTCGTGCCGCTCGTTTTTATTCGGACCACTGACAACCCGCTTTTCGGTCTTGGCCCAATATTCGCAAGCATCGCACACGTCGTTAATGCCACCCGCTCCGCGCCCGAATCCCTGAAGGCCGCAGATGTGTTCCGGCGGCTTTGCGGCGTATGGAGGCTCCATCTCGCCGCACTCGGCACACTTACGGAATCCCTCCCCAACGGCCTTGATCCTCTGATGGGTGCACTTCTTCAGCGCCGACAATACGAAAGCCGCAAAGCCGGGATGGGCATCCCAGTGTTTCCTTGCCACCTTCTCGACGGCGGAAATCCGGTCCTGAAGTTCGCGGTTCTGAAGGTCCGCGAGAGCAAGTTTGTCGCTGGCCGTCTTGTGCATCAGCTTCCAGCGCCCGACCTCGGACACCAAGGCCCCACGGCACCACTCCTCCGGAACCTCCGAAGCCTTCACGCCCTCTACCAAGTGGTCCGATCCGCACCGCTCGCAAATCATGCGCTACACTCCTCATGCCCCCTGGGACTGGGATCTCCTCTTCGGCGGGGCCTCCCCCACCGTCGACCCAGCCCAGGGGGCGTTCTGTCAAGGTCACAGGCTAAGAACCACGCTGGTAAACTCTCGGGATCTCCTGCCCCATGCTCTTGATCTTTCCGCCCGCCAGCTTGTAGATCTTCCGAAGCTCGTCCTCACCCATCTCCTTCAGGGTGGGCGTCACGGGGCCGTCTGCCGCGAGGCAGCGAGACTCCACGCTGTCGATCACGTCCTTGATGGCCCGGAGCCGTTCCTCGACGTCGTGGCTGTCCCTGATGGCCATGTCGAATGCATCATCCAGCATCGCCTTCGTGATGACGCAGGTGTCGCGCTCTCGGCAGATCTCCTTTGCCTTCAGGTCGACCAGCCTGTCCAGTGCCATCAGCAGCTCGGCCTTGGCGTTCTTGTAGCTGTCGGTCATCCGGATCGGAGGCGAGTCTTTCATCGGTCAAATTCCTTATTGGTCATCGAGCCTTCGCGTTATCGCGCTCTACGGGTCTTGAGCAACACCCGGTACTTGGTGAGGGCGTTCGTCTCTTTGTGGTAGAAGGCTTCATAGGAGATCAACTCCCAGCCCTCCTTGCCGAGTTTGTTCAGCGCCCTCTCGGTGAGATCCTTGATCCACTCGATTTTGTATTCCCAGTATTCCATGGCCTTCCTTTCAGTCGTCTCTACTTGCGCAGTTCCCACTCGATTTCCCACCACCACTTGTCGTAGAAGTCCAGTTCCTCGCCATGCGGAAGATGCTCGAACGTCATCAAGGCTTTCTGCCAACGCTTCAGGTCACGTCGGCGGGTCATGCATTCGCAAGCCATGGAACCTCGCTAATGCGAACCCGCATTCCTATCAGCCTCTTCCGCCATGTCCTGCAGCGCGAACGCCTCAAGGCACGCCTGGATGTCCAGGCAGCAGCCGTCCTTGCCGATTCCGTATGGTGGATCCACCCTCTTGCAGGTCGCGCATTCCTTCTTGCCGTTCATTTGATGGCCTCCTAACATCCCTAAGTCACTGGTACGATCTTCACTCGGACAACCATCGAGTGTCCTGGAAGCTGGTACGCCCTGGCCTTGCGTCGGCTGGCGAACAGCATAACCCGAGGCTCATACTTGAGCTTCGTGGCCGGCGCATAGGTCCGGTAGCGTGGGATCCACAACGCCCAGGCCCATTCGACTACCGGCTTCCGACTCATGCCGTTCTCCACTACGGATGTTCACAGATCGTGGTCCACGTCGCGCCGCAGTTGCGGCAGTCCCAGTAGTGGACCTTTTCGGTACACCACCACATGTCCGGACGCGGTTCATTGCAACAGGCCATATGGTTACTAAGCAATTTCACGATTCAACTTGGGGCGACCCTTCTTCTTGTGGCCTCGGGCCAACCTCGCCGCCTTCTGGTCGGCCAACAGTTTCGTGTAGCACGCTTTGCACCGCCGGTTGACGTACCCCGTTGGCCGGATATACAGGGCGATGTTATCCTCGGTCAGTTCGTGCCCCTGCTTGCAGACCCTCTTCCACGCCCGCTTCTTGTTCTCGGCGTGGGTGACGGGCTCAAGGTGCGCCGGCCGCACGCAACGACGAACGCGGCAGAGGTGATCCAGCTCCATGCCGTCCGGAACAGGCTTCCCATTGGCCCACATCCAGGCGATGCGATGGGCGCGGCGCTCACCCTTGCCGTACCCGAACTGGCCGTAGCCGTTCCGGTAGAGGACTCCAGTCCACAGCCAGCATTCCACGGACTTGTCCACCTTGCTCCAGAAGCGGACCTCCTTAGAGGCGTCGTATGGGAGGTATGGGCGCTTCCGCCCGCAGGCGGGGCAGCGGACCTTCCCGCCGCCCTTGTTCTGGCAGGAGGCGCAGTCCTTGAAGCCCCGGTGTTTCATCTGCACAGGTAACAGTCCTCCTTTAGACCTTCACCGAATGATTGGCGCAGCACTCGCTTGGCTCATGTGGCGAGTCCTCGTTACACTCCCCGCAACGCGGGCAGGCCGTTTCGGCGGCTCACCCCTCCCAGGAGTTGCCGCACTTCTTGCACCGGAAATCCAGCCACGGATAAGACATAGGTCACTCCTTGCCTACAGTCCAAGCTCTTTCTTGCGCTGCTCGATGACAGCCGCCCCGTTCCGCTTGATGCAGTCGAGGTCGTAGCGGAGAGTTGCATCTTCTGGGCGCAGTTGGTCGAGACACTGGCGAACGCGCTCTTCCGTGGTGATCGGGAAGGGCGGCGGATAGGCCCCGTTGATCGCATCAACGGCGTACTGCATGATCTCTTCCCGCGTCGGCTTGTCCCATTCGTTGTTCATCTGTCTCATTCCTTTCTGCTCTACTCTGAACTAATGGCATTATGCCTAATGGCATTAGGAATGTCAAATAAAATCTAATGGCATTTGCAAAATAGTTTCGATCCCGCTATACTCACAGTGGAGATGCCCATGTGCAGAAACCCGAAGTGCGGGAAGAAATTCGACTTGGTCCGTAAGTGGCCACCCCGCCACTACTGCTCCCCGGAGTGCCAGAACCGCCACGCCTTTCAGCGTTGGTACGATCGACACGTCCGGGGGCAGCAGCGCGGTAAGCATTAACCCCTACGATCCAGCTTGTCGAGCTGCTCCTTCACATCGACCGATGTAGCATAAGCCTGCGTCGTGACGATGCTCTCGTGGCCGAGAAGCTGCCGAACAGTCTGGATGTTCTTCGTGTCGGCGTAGAGCTTCACAGCGAAGGCATGTCTGAGCGAGTGGATCCCCCGGCCCGGTACGTACGCCCCCGCCTGCGTGATCGTCAGCCGGAAGCGACTCTGCAAAGAACGCACGTGGAGATGGCCCCCAGCGCAGACCGGCTCATGGATTTCCTTGCTGGCGAACTCCACCCACTCCGCGACCTCATCGGGCGTCCGCTCGTGCTCCTGGGTTAAGTGGTTGGCGAAGTTCTGGATGCGATCGCACTTCTTCCGGACCTGATCCAACCTAAGCAGGTGTCGGTTGCAATCGGGACAGTGCGTCTCTTCAAACTTCGGGCGGCGGTGGATGATGCACGGGCCGCAGGATCCAGGGAACATCCACCCCTTCCGATCCTTGATCCACGCCGCCATGGACTCAGCCCAGCTCGGGAACACGTCAATGATCGACGGTTTCAGGACACGCTTCTTCCGTCGCGTGACCTTCAGCCTGCTTCCCGGCAGCAGGTCTTCGCACTTCAGATGCGCGATCTCACTCACGCGGAGCCCCGTCATCATCGCCGTGTGAAATGCCATGTGATACATTTCCGGATGGTCGTTCTTCGCCACCTCGACCGTGTGCTGTACTTCCGCCTGGGACGGAATTTTCGACCAGTCAATTCCGTAGGTTGCCGTGCCTTCCATGTCTAACCACCCATCTTCTAGTCCCCCAATTTCACAAAAACACACCCCCGGAGCCTCTCCTCCCAGCTCCAGGAAACAAGTCTCACCACCAACGCGCCCGGGTTCTCGCTCGGGCGCGGGTGCGGAGAGACTTGCCGTTTCCACCCAATCCCCGCAATGTGAAGACTTCCAACGCCGGGTATAGAGGGGGCGAGGGCTATCATCGCTCATGGGCTTGGCGCCCATTCCGCTACTGTCGCGCATCCCCGCCCTCTCTAAAATTCCCCGGTCGCGCCACCGTTCCACCTCTCTCACCCATCCAGCCGCCTACTGCCTCGAAGCGGTAAATCCCCCGGGAAGTGGCTACGCGCCCTCGGCGCGCCGCAGGAGCTCGCGAAACCTGCGGACCTTGGAAATCGACAAGCGCCGCCGCTTGGCGATCGCGCTGTCGCTCAGATCATCCGGCAACATCTCGCGCATGAAGGCGACGAGGTTCGACTTGCTCGGCCTCGAGAAGTCGTAGCCCAGCGCCCGCGCCGTCTCGAACACCTTGTAGACCGTGTCCTCGTGGAACTTCGGCCCACGCTTGCGGCCGAGGATCTTGTTGACACTGGAGACGTCGACCCCGCATCGCCGCGCAATTTCCAGCTGTGTCGCGCCCATGTTCTGTTTCTCCTTCTATTTCTTGGGCATCTGTTTCCCGAACGGAACGTCATCGTCGTTGTATGGTTCTCGACCGTCGCCGCGGCGGCGGGCGCAGGCGCTTCGCCGGGCAGGTAGAGCTTTCCGCCACGGAGCGCGTACTCGGCGTTGCGGACGCAATCGAACGCCTTAGCGATCTTCTGGTAGTCCGGCTTCCTGATGTCGGCGAGGGACTTAGCCTTGCGACCAGTAACCTTCTCGACGATGGCGCTGAAGTCCGCGTTCGAGAGTGAGAACTCCTGTAGCAGCGCCTTCATGCCGCGCATCTGGTTGTCGTCCACGAACGCGCCGCCCTGTGAACCGGCCTCGGTGTCGAACTGCGGCGCGGCAGCAACGGCCGGGAGTTCCTGCGCGAACGTCTCGATTTCCTTCGTCGTGTCTCCCGCGGGAGCAGCGTGGGCCTCAACGAACTGCCCCGGGTCGAGCTTCTCGCCGAACGTGCCAGCCTCTTCCTCACTGTAGACGGAGCCGAATTCCTTGGGGTAGCAGGAGCGGACAGCGTCCATCTCCACGCACTTCAGGAGCATCGTCTCGGGCATCTTGCCCCAGTTGAAGTTCTTGTCGTCCCTCCGCTCGCTCACGTCGAGGATCCGGATGTAAGGCTCCTTGCCGTTCCGCGAAATCTTGGCCCATGCGGCGATCATCATCCCGCGGTCCTTCTTCACGAGCGTCTTGACGACGTGCTTGACGGCACCGGATCCGAGGTCGGCGGTGAACTCGTCCTTCTCGTAGACGACGGCCGATTGGAGTCCCGCGAAGTCGGGCCGCTCCTCGAGCCGCTTCTGTACCTGGTTCTTCGAGAGACCCATGACGAGGCGCCGCTCATAGACCTGCTTCCCGTCGCGGATGACGTCGCTCCCGTAGCTATCCTTCTTCTTGGCGAACCGGACCTGGGCCCACGCTTCTTTCTTGAGGGGGTCGGCCCCGGAGGACTGGCAGTAGTGGACGTACAGCGCCGCCTCGTCCTCGTTCAGGTCCGGGCAGAGCGTCCGGCGCATGAGCTCAACCTGATCCTTGGTCATGCGCGCCGCATCGCCGGTTATGACGTCGCCTCGGCCGCCCTCGATCACGGTCAGGGCGCCGCCCTTCTTCTTGTCAGGCTTGGTTGACATCGCTTTCCTCCTTCGCGTTCGGAATCGCCAGCTTGAAACCTTCCTCTTCGTCCACATGGATCCGCCCTGGCGCGGGCTTGCCGTTCTTCGTTTCCCACTCCTTCACGCGCTCGAGAGAAACGACAGACTTGTACGTCACGGCGTCCACGAACTCGCGCTCTGCCCACGCAGCCAGTTCTGCCTCGCTGAACGTGTGGTTGTGCGCCGGCTTCCTACGCAGCCGGAGCTCAGCGTGCTTGAGCAGCAGACTGCGGCGCTTCTTGCCGACGAGCTGCGCCTTCGTCCACGCCTCGAGCGCGCCCTCGAAAATCCCGTGGAGCCGGGTGGCCCGGGATTCCTCCCGGGCGACCCGCTTCGCCTCGATGGCCTTCACTGAGGCCAGCCGGCGGTCTGCCTCCACGAGCAGCTTCGCGATCGCGTCGGCCTCCTCGATTGAGTTGATGCGGACGCTGCCTTTATTGATGAGGGAGAATGGATCTACCTCGGTAAGGCGCTCGTCTTCCTCCTGCGCCTTATGCTCGGCGATCATCCGCTCGAGGATCTCGGTCTGAGATTCCTCTTTCGGCGCGCCAGTTCCCTTCGCCTCTTCCATCACACCACCCCCGAAGATTGCGACCCTCGCTAAGTCAGCGGGAGGGGCCCCTTTGAAGAGCCCCTCCCGCCAGAGGAGGGTTCCATGCCTAGAAAAAGATGATTGACCCGCCGCAGATCGTCCAGGTCGCGGGGTCGATGTACCCGCGAAGCTCATCCAGGTCCCAATGGGGGATGGGGCCAACGTATGTACAGAGCCCATCCTCGTCGCGGACCCAGCCGGAGTAGATCGCTACGTTCTGGTTACTCACGGCACGACGTCCCGCAGCTCCACCGCGCTCGGTGGGAGCCATCCACCAAGGTCACGACGTCGGCTCCGGAAAAACCGTAGTCGTCGTCATTCCAGCCCGCGCGACACTGGGCGTCGATGCACTCCGCGTCCGTCAGGCAGTCGGTCGACACGAACTCGAACCGCAGTTCCGAGTCGTAAAAGAAGACCTTCAGGCCCTGGACTGGGTACTGCGGCTGGATCTCCGGGCGCCGCCGAGGCGGCATCTCGATGTACGTCTGGCCGGTGAACGGATCGGTCTTGACCTCGCCGCCGTTCTGGATCAAAATTTGCCGATGCTGACGGCATCCGGCCGCCCTCTCCACTGGCGCCGCATCAGCACCGGCAATTTCCCTAATCTCTTCCCACATCGCGCCTCCTCTACGCGTACCCACAGACAAAAGACGTGGTCTGTGGGTAGCGCGCCTACGAAAAAAGCCCGCTAGTCTGCGCCGCCGCCCCGCCCCTGGTGAGATGAAGCAACATTGACAGAGCTTCGGCGCAGGTCATCGGGCTTTTGTGTTGCTTCATCTGCCAGAGATTCTACAACTTTGTGAATCCAAAAGCAAACAAAAATTCACGATTCGGTTAGATTTTTGTTTGCTGCCGATGTGAACTCTTGTATACCCATATTTCTCCGAGTATGTTGCATTTCTATGCGTGGCGTGATATAGAGCCTTCGCATCCGGCGCCCGCTCCGTTCCCACGGAGTGAACCTTGTATGACCTCAGACGTCATACTCATCAGGTTCAATATTTCGTGGGGTAGGAGAGGCGGGCGGAACAGGGGAGGTAGGGCCCCTGTCCCAGCGGGTACAGGTCCGCGCGGTCGCGGAGGAGTACCTAGGTGCGTTGCGCGTGCAAGGCTATTCGTCGAGCACGCTGGAGAATTACTCTCTCGCCATCGGCAGGTTCCTTGAGCACCTAGACGTCGAAGGCCGCACGCCATTCGAGAGGAGGCGCGGCGCGCAGACCTCCGTCGACCACGGCTGTCTACTCCGCTTCCTCCAGAAAATCCGCGGTCTAGGCGTGAAAGAGACCACCCTCCAGGGCCATAAGTCCGCGATCTCCAGCTGGTACGAATGGTTGATCCGCTGCGGCCACGTCGACCGCAACCCGATCGACATGCTCGCGCCCATCAAGACGCAGGAGGTCAATCCAGATCCGCTCCCGGTCGAGGACACGCTGAAGATTCTCGCTGAGGTGCGGCTGATGAATTGGCGGAATCTTGAGCGGAACCGCGCAGTCCTCGAGCTGTTCTACGCCAGCGGAATCCGCCTGAACGAGCTTCGGATGCTCGATGCGTCGGACATGGTCCTGAACGACCGCCGACCGCATTGCGTCATCCGCTATGGCAAGGGCAAGCAGCAGGGCATCGGGCGCCTGACGCCGGAAGCTGTCGACGCCGTCAAGGCGTGGCTGCCGAAGCGCTCCGGTATCCTCCGGAAATGGGAGAAGCCCGCGGAGCCCGCGCTGTTCGTCTCGCGGATCGGGGACCGCCTTGGAGAATGGCGAATCTGGAATATGGTCGTCGAGGTCGGGCAGAAGATTCTGGGCCGGCGGATCCACCCGCACCAGTTCCGGCACTCGTTCTGCACGGACCTCCTGAACAACGGCGCTGACCTCGAGAGCATCCGCAAGCTCGCGCGCCACAAGAACCTGAACACGACCCAGAAGTATCTCGCCGTGTCCACCGCCCACCTCGACGAGGCATACGCCAAGCTGCCGCGCAGAAGATAGGGGGCCCCCGTAGGAGGTCCGGGGGCCCGGGTTAGGGGGTAGCAACCGGCCGCCTTTACGGGCGACCGATAAGGGTGGGGTCTAGCGTTTCGCCTGTGATTCGACGTACTCCAGCCGATCGGCCGCCTGCGCGATCAGCTTGTCCGAGAGCGCCTTGTGGGCGTTGATCGCCGCTTCGCCTTCGGTCTTTCCGTCGACAAGTACATAGATGCGGATGTCTGGATCTGGCGCCTCGTTCAGCGGCTTCGACTTGAAGCGGAAGACCACGGTCCAGGCGCTGCCTGCCGCGGACTGGGCATCCGCAATCGAGATCAGGAAGATCGCGATGGATGCCGCGAGCACGAGGATGAAGAACGCGAAGACCGTCGAGCCAACAAACTTCTTCATACGGCACCTCTACGTCGTGATCTTGACGTCCCAGTCCTGCACTCCAAGCCGAACCACGATTGCGCCGCGGCGATTCGGACCGAGCCCGGCGCGTTCAGCATAAGTGTTATGCCAGCCAAGGAATCCGCCGGTCACGCCGAACCACCTCTGCTTGGCGCGAGCCTCCATCCCGTGCGCGGAGAAGTCCATGTACTCCTTGCCCCAGTGGATTGGCTGGTGAGCGTGCCCCATCAGGAACACGTCGGCGACGTGGTGGCGCTCCTGTTCGCGGCATTTGCGCAGGGCCGCCTCGGGCGAGCACCCATTCCCGCTACCGTGCCAAGAGTGGATAGTGTACGTCTGCTTCCCAATCTTCAGGCGAGTCAGAGCCTGCCAGCGGCCCCATAGCGGGGTGACGTCCGGTTGCGGCTCGGTCATCGCCTTCGGCAGCGACTGGGCCTGAAGGAATACGTTCAGTTCCTTCGCCACGCTGCGGCCGGTTTTGGCCTCGGTGCGCCACGCGTGGTTCGAGTCGTGGGTGATGATGAGCTTCCCGGCCTCCGCGACGGGGCGCCAGTAATCGGCCGCCTCCATGTACTGCTCTTCCGGGTGTTTGTCGCTATCCCACATCATTGAATTGTGGACCTCGTCCCCGGGGATCGCGTTCTCCATATCGTCGCCGAGGTTGAACGCGAACCTGTTGGGACCGCGAAGCAGCCAACTGCGCCAGCTGAGCAGCCGACGGCGATCGCACGCCTTGTGCCCGAAGTGCGCGCAGCAGAAGCTGATGAGCTCAATGTGCGATGGCTTTCCCTTGACCTTGAGCCTGACCTCGTGGCACTTCATTTCAGCTTCCCCATCGACTTGAGGGCGACATGCAGCTGGTCGCTCAGCTGTTCGTCCGTGAGAGGCTCCATCTGGCGGTGGCTGATCGGGATACTGATCCAGCCGTGCCTACCCCATTTCTTCCTCGCCTCCGTCACAGCCGCCGTCTCGAGGACGTGGCGCATGAAGAACGAGATTTTGAGCGACGGAATCCCGACATGGGCGGCGACGTCTTCCATGTAGCACGGGGACGCCGGCTTTAGGCCGAGCCGCTTGACCGCGCCGATGATGCGCTCAACGTATTCGTTGTCCAGGTCCATCTGCCCGAGCGCCCGCCTGGTGGACTCATTGACCCCAAGGTATGGACCGCGCGCCATGAAAATAGATCTCATCTACCCGCCTCCTTCAGGACGGCGATGAGGTCGAGGTACGTCTCGTCCGTCACCGTCTTCCCGTGCCACTTGATGAACCAGTGCCCCAGCGTCAGAACCCGAGGGCCATCCTCATCAGCGAAAACAGCTGCGAGAGGATCGGCATCAAGCCCTCGCCGATCTTGTAGAAGGTCGCCGATTCGGCCCCCGTCGCATCCCCGCCCGTGGCTCCTAGCCACATCGAGTTCAGCTCGGCGCATCCCGTCAGGGAGAGCATCGTGATCATGAAAAAACACGCCACCGCCATCGGCCTCGCGTACTTCATTGGACTGTCCCCTTTCTCCTTTGGAGTTCTGCATATCTCGTTACCGCCAACAGGTAAGCAATCATCTTGTGGTCCGTGAACGACTTGCCGCTGAGGTCTGACGTCAAGATCTTGTCCGCGAAGATGAGCCAGCGGAACAGGCCGCCGATTGGTCCAATCTCCTTGCCGTCGCTGTTCAGATGCAGCGCAGGCGAGACGTGCCGATAGCCGATCTTTGGCATCCTTGGAACGATGTCATCGGCGTGCACAACGCGGACGTGATCTATTTTGAGCGCCTCGAATGTCTCGGCGAATGCGGAGTTGCCGACGCGCGGACTGCCGAACGTGGTGAGCGAAACCTCGTATCCGTCCTTTGCGAGTTCCGCCGCCAGGATCGTCGCGATGGCGCCGCCCAGGCTGTGACCGGTCAGGTGGATCGGCCGCATTGGGTGGGTGCGCACGAACCGGAATACCTGATGCTGGATCGCTTCGAACTCTCTTAGGAATCCTGTATGGATCCCGTCGCCGGACGCCGTTTCGGTCATCAGAACGTCGCCGTCGATGAACGCATCACGGATGCTCGCGGTCCCGCGGATGGATATGAGCGGGCCGTAGCCGAAGCGCATGAATCCGCGGCAGAGGCCGAGGTCATCCTCTAGCGGCGTGTACTCGTCAGGCTTAGAATATGCATCAGCCGCCGCGTCTGCCAGATCGCAGATCAAGTCAGGGCTCACGCGCTACTCCTTACCGACCGAGCGCCTTGTCCTTCGCTTCGAAGTGTTCGAGGACCATGACCGCACGCGTCATGAGTTCGTTGGTCTTGAGGCCGATGAACCAGACATAGGCCATGAGGAGGAGGGCCATCATGATGGGGAATCCGGTCTTCGCGATGAACTCCGTCAGCGGGTTCATCCACCAGATTCCGCGGCTCTGGCCTTGCCAGACCGTTTCCCTCTCAGTCCCCATGCTGTTCTCCGTCAGTCGTCGACCTTGATGCCGTACTTCTCGAGGAGCGCGCCGACGTGCTTGGCGTTGGCGCCGGCGAACTTGGCGTCCTTGAGTACCGATGCGATATGCTCGTCGAGCTTGGCCTTGATCCAGTAGGTGGCGTCCTTGCCGAGCTGCTCCTCGGCGGTGAGCTTGGGGCGCGGGCCGGGATCGGGGGCCTGTGTCGTGATGTGGCGCTCGAGGGCGGCTGCCCACGCCTGGGTACGTTTCGCGATCTCCAGGTCCATCACCGCGAAGTAGTCGTCAACGCCCTCTTGGTCGAGAGTCTCCTGGAGTTTGACGAGGCGGCCGAGCGTCTTCGCGTCCGCGCCCTGCGCAGTCGCGGCGTTCAGCGCCTGGAAGATCAGCATCCGATCGCGGAACGTGAATACGCGCTTGACGCAGCCGGGATGTTCGTCCACCAGCTTGCTACCCTCGATTAGTTCCATCTGTTTTCCTCCTTCGTGGTCAGGGCCCTAACCCGTTGGAGCATTCATATCCCCATCCTTCGCCTGTCAACTTCGAATTCACATTGAATCGTTGCCACAGCGGGCTCTTGTGCTGCGGGTCGTCGATGACGGTATGAAGAAGTTCGTGGGCGATTGCTGGCATCAGCGGCAAATCGGTATGCCGCCACGCCGAGTACTGTGTTCCGAAGCTGTTCCCGGGGGCGCGGGCGATAAAGCACGGGTGAGGGTCGGTGTCCGTGTAGACGCGCGACCAGATGCAGACGCCGATCCAACCAGCGCCCATGTACGAGACGCCGCCAGCCCAGCCCGCGCCATCGACCCACATGACGTAGTCGTCGACAAGCCACACGGCGTAGTTCGGGGCCGGATAGTCCGGGAACAGCTTTGAATAATAGAGATAGCTAGAGTCGACTGCCCAATCGAGATCCTTCTCGGTGACCCACCCCTCTTTCACCGATCGGAATGGCCCGCCATCTCGGACGTGCCCGTTGGGCGTCTGAACGTAGTACTTCGGCTGTTGTATCCGCCACTGAGCGTAAGGGTCGCCAACGCCGCAGGAAACCAGCAGGACGGCGATCGCGCAGCGTAGGTACTTCATCAGTTGATGACCTCCACGATCATGCCTTCCTGAACGATGTCGTTGTCGGCGGTCGCGGCGGCCGTGCACTTTACGACGATGGTCGCCGTCTCGGTCTGCGTGCCGGCCGTGAGCTCCTGGTCGAAGATGAGCGTGGCGCCCTGGAGAGTGCGGGCGACGATGTCCTGAGTGCTAGAGCCGGTGCGGATGATGACCGCTTCGACCTCCCACTGTCCGGCGATGGAGACCGTCAGCGCGGTCGTCAGCACCGTCTGGGAGCCGACGTTGAACGTAAGCGTCTTCGCGTTCGCGTTGTTCGCCGTGGTGCCCCATGCCTTGACGCGAATGGCCTTGTTCGTCGTGACGAGGACGTTGGCCGGGATGGTGAAAGTCATCAGGTCATCCGTGCCGCCACCGACGTTTCCGACCGCTGTCGAGATGACGCTCAGAGTGCGCGGTAGCGCCTTCCAGCTGGTCGAGTAGAAGTTCAGCTGGTCGGCGTTGGAGTCGATAACCAGCGGCTTCTGGGCCGTCGGGATGCTCGCCGGGGTGCCCGTGGGGACGCCCGCGCAAGATTGGAGATGCAGGAAGCCTTCCGTCGCGGACGTAGCGAGCGCGGAAGTGCCGTGGGCGAAGCGAGCATTACCCTGCGCCGTCAGGCCGGTGGCCGCCGTGGCGCTCGCCGTCCAGCCTGACGTGCCCACAACGACCGACGTGCCGAAGTAACCGGTGCGCACGTTGTTCGTCGCGTCGCCGAGGTCTTTGGCGTTACCACCGCCCAGCGGAATCCATGCAGTAGCACCGGAGACAACTCCCCACGCGTTAGAGCCGTTGCGGGTGAGAAGAAGGTCTGTATCCGTCGCCGGGCCAATTGATAGCGAGCCGGATGAAACAGAGATTACGCCGTTCGTCCCATCGTGGGCGATAGAGGCGTACTTAGTGCCGGTGGTCGTCCCGTAGACCCGCAAGGTCTGGGCATTTGTCGAGTTCTTGATCGCTGTGATTCCAGCTCCATCGCTCTGAATCAGGATGTTTGCTGCGCCGACCGTGCCGACGCCAAGGCCACCAGTGACCGTCCAGAAGCCAGCGCCGTCCAGTCCAGCCACCGTTGAGGCTGAAGCGGCGACGTCTATGCGAGTCGAGGCAGCGTTCCAGAAGAAGCCCCAATTCGTTGAATTCGCGAAGCTGTAGTTCGGGGAGGCCGCGCTCCCGTTCGGCGCCAGAAGCTGCGAGGACCAGTAGAGCGAGCGCCAGCGGACGCTCGATGTGCCGAGATCAAGCGAACTGTCCGAGCCGGGGCGAACATGCACCGCCGCGGTAACGAATGCACCGCTGCCCGAGGTTCCGAGGACCACGTCGCCGCTGTTCGTGGTGTAAACGGCGTTCGTGCCGTCGTGCGAGAGGCTGGCGTACTTCGGGCCGGTCGTGGTGCCGTAGATGCGGAACGTCTGGACATTGGTACCACGCTTCAGCGCAAGAATGTCGTTCGCTCCGTCGCGAAGCAAAGAGAGGTCGATCGTGGCCGCGGCGTTCTCGGACGACGTCCAATTCAGCGACTGGCTGGCGCGGAGACGAACCGTGCCGGTCGAGATGCTGAGTTCGTTGACCCCAGCGGTTGCAAAGTTGATGAACGGTCCGGCGCTGAAGTACATGCCGACGCCGGTGGAGCTAGCGAAGGAGTACGAGGGAGCCCCGACCGCGCCGCTAGGAGCAAGAGCCTGCGTCCCCCAGTAGATCGACCGCACGGTGTTCGTGGAGTCGCCGAGGTCGTAGGTGTTCGCGTTGCTCGGAGTCCAGTGCCCACTACTGGGGAGCTTCCACTGGGCGGCGAGGCCGGCAGCGAAGTTCAGCGTATCCCCGTCCGTCTGGAGCAGCGCTGCGGAGCCGGTATGCAGCAGGTCGACGTAATGGGCCACTCCAGCCGCGCCGTATACGCGCAGCCGTCGATATGTGCCCTTTGGTGCGAGATAGACTGTGTCTCCACCCTCGACACCGAAGTAGGCACCGCTACCCGTGCCGGCCAGCACCGTGAGATTTCCGGACGAGTCCCATCCGAGGTACCCGCTGATGCGCTGGAGAGAGCCGGGGAGCGTAACGACAGCGGCGGCAGGGACCTCTGTTTCGGGGGCCTTGATACATTTGTCGATCAGGAACTTCAGCTCCTGGGCGACCATCGTCAGCTTGTCGAGCGCGTTCTCGACGGACACGGGGGAGTACGGATTCTGATTCTTGATGTCCGTCAGCTGAGTGATCGCGGCGCCCTGGCGGATCATCAGCGTGTAGCCGGTCGCCGGGGCGACGAGCATCGTCACGTTTCCGCCGCCGATGTTGCCCGCGCCACTCACCGTGTAGTCGGTCGTCAGCGCCTGCGCCGTCTCGACCTGCGTCGTGTCATTGACCAGCGTGACGACGAGATCGGCCGTGGTGTTGATCTTGAAGGTGTATGGGAAGACGGTCGTGGCGCCGTTTCCAGCCGCCGTGACATACGGCGTGGTCGTCGAAATGGACACGCTTGCCTCCGTTCTGCACTTCCCACGGAGGCGTTGCGGGGCGAGGCTTTCGCGAGGCCCTGCGCGTGCGCGGGTGCTATTGTTTTAGCCCCAGCCTAAGCGGCCGGAACTGAATTTTTCAATTCACCATTGACTTGGCTCGAGCCGGACTGTACGTTTCGAGCATGAGAGTAAGTTTGATTCTGCTTGTACTCGCCTGTGGCTGTGCGAGTAAGCCCGCGATCAAGGACTACGCCGCCGCCGACGCGGACGTGATCAAGGCGCGCAAGGCCGCCATTGCGCGAGTCGACGAGATGGCCCCCTCCTATGTGAAAGGCAGCGAGACTGCGGAGGCCATCGGTTACGCGATCCTGTCCGACTGCGGCAACGAGCGCGTTACGCTGGTGTCGGCGATGCAGCGGCGCGCGAGACTGGACCTTGCGAGCGCGAGAAAGGCCGACATTTCCGAGCGGTTCGCGAAGATCGAAACGGAAGTCTCCGACATGGTTTACCGAGAGGGGGTCGCCGCAATCATTCGGTTGCGCCGTAGCGTTGGGCTGACGACGAGGGAATGAGACCATGAGCATCTTCAGACGCGCGACCATCGCGGCAGCGGCGCTCTCCGCGCTCGGATTCTTCTCGGCGTCTACGGTGCGGGCCTTCGAAAAGGCTTCGCGTGAAGAGTGCGCTTGGCTCGCCGCTCTCGGCGTCCTCGTGCCGTGCGCGATCTTCGGAGCGTACATCGTCATCAACTGGATCATCACCGGGCGCCCTTCTTTGGAACGGACCCAGTCCCCGTCACAACCCCCCGCAGGAAATCGACAGGTCCAGACGGCGTCTTGCTCCCCTCCGCAACATTCGTAAGGTACTTCGCGGGCTTCGCGAGCGCGCCCGTCGGAACACCGGTTAGACCGCCGAACACCGTCAACACGTCATCGACCGCCTTGCCCTTCGCGCCCTTGATCGGATTCCCATGCTTGTCCTCGCCGAATGTGGCATCGTAGACGTCGAACGGCGTCGAGGCGAACTGTTCCGCAAGCGACACGGCCGGCGATACGTTGATGGTGTCGTTGTGTGGGTTCTTGTCGAACTTGTTGATCATCACGTCAAGGAAGGGTCCAACGCCAGGCGCCATCGCCTTCGCCTCCTTGAACTGGGAGCCGAAGAAAAACGCCATGATGTCGTCGAGGTATCCGTCGTCGTCCGGGTCGAGATCCTGATTCGCCATCAGCTTGTAGATCATCCCGCTGACGAGCGCAGGGATGGTGAAGCCCGTCATCGCGAGAACGGAGAGCTTCGCGGCCTTCGCTGGAAGGCCGAGTTCCTTCCGCATGATCTTGACGCCCTCGCTCCCGAGCAGGTTCGCCCGCATGTTGAACCAGCTGGTGTACATCGTGAAGAGACGGACGGCGGCGTTCCCCGCTTCGAATGAACTGACGTCCTCCGGCGCGCTGCTTCCCTGAGTCGTCCGCACGATGCTATCCGCATGCTTTACCGCCGCGGCTTCGTCCTTGCCGCTGGCGAGCGCCTCGTTGAACGCGGCCTTCCAGACCACGTCGTCGACCATGCCCTGGGTCAGCTTGGACAGGATGAAGACGTGCTTCATCGTCAGACGCTTCGCATTCTTCCAGAGCCCGGCGTCGTGCAGGACTTCGTCCGTTGCCTCCTGAAGCGACCCGACGACCTCTTGTGTGCGGTGCGCCATATAGTCGGACAGGCCAACGATTGCCTTGTGCGTCTCGAGTGGGCTCGCCATGAAGCTTCCGAGCGCCTGTACGAGATGGCCGCCGCCGACCTTCGTCGATGCGACAACGAGCCCCTCGTAGTTCTGGGCCGCGTTCACCACGTTCAAGCCGAGCTGTTTCACCCCGGCCGTCGTCTTCATCCACCGAGCGACCTTTCCGAGCCAGGACCACCCGGTCGGCATCTTCTGTTCTACGGTCTGGGTGGCGGTGCGCTGGAGCCACGGCATGATGATGCCGCTCGCCGCGGACGGGTTGAACTTCTTGAGGCGGTCGCGGAACTCGTCGTTCCACATGAGCCGCCGCAGTTCCGCGACGTGCGGCTCGATGTTGATGTATTTACCGGCCCACCGAATATGTTCCGTGACCTGGCCGACGTCCATCCGGAGCGCCTTCCAATAGCCGCTCGACCGGTTCTTCGTGCGCCCTGAGCCGGCCGTAGGGAGCGAGAAGGAGTTCCCAACCTCGGCCGCTCGCTGCTCCTCGCGGACTGCGGACTTCTCGACCTCGGCGGGGTCGGCGAGCGCGGGGAAGTAGCCGCCGCGGTATTCGGCCCAAGGCGTCGAGAACGGGGTCGCCGTGACCTCGTTGAAGTAGTACCCGTTCAGCGCCTTGTGGGTCTGTTGGAGCTGCGGCTTGATCTCCTCGAACAGATCCCATACGGATTGCACGAAATCGTAGTCGGCCTTCGTCAGCACGCCCTCGCGCTGCATCCGCTCGATGAAATGGTCCCAGCGAGACGTGTCGAGATTGCCTTCCTCGTCGAGCTTCGCCCAGCCACGGCCGAGGAGCAACTTCCAGAGGTTGCTACCGCCGTCCTCTCGGTTCCCCGTGTGGAGCAGCGCGCCGAGCAGGTCGCGCTTCCCGTTCTTGAAGGTGAAACCGAGTTCCGGCGCGTTGATCTCGTCTTTGGAGAGCTTCGGCAGTTCTCGGACGATGGCCTCGTATTTCTTCAGGTACTCATCGAGGAACACGCGATAGGCGTCCGTCCCCTCGTGGATCTTCTCAGGGAAGACCTGCTTGAAGAAGTCGCCGATCGCTTCCGCCCAGTGCTCGACGCGAGTGAATCCCGCGCGGCCTTGGATGAGCATGCCGACGTTTTCGTCAGTCTCCGTCCGAGTCGCATTCGTCGGCTTGGCCTTCTCGATAGCGTCCATCTCCATGGTCAGCTTCGCGATGACGTCCTTGATGTGCTCGCGCACGAGCCCGACCCGGATCTGATTCGTCTTGGTCGACATCTCGAGGACGGCGTCCACGGCCCGCTTGACGGCCCGGAACTCGTCGTAGGTGAGGTCAGCCAGTTCCCGGTTCGCCTCCGGTACGGCCTCGTCGACGAGGTTCTTCATGTCCGCGTACAGCTGCGGATC
>Ga0134121_10000496_pt1 | contig 45049 bp, 34 predicted proteins | sample KB301_FD_96463 | JGI IMG/M metagenome (GOLD analysis project Ga0134121, IMG submission 96463) | Terrestrial soil microbial communities without Nitrogen fertilizer from Kellogg Biological Station, Michigan, USA - KB3-0-1 | ecosystem: Environmental > Terrestrial > Soil > Unclassified ...
CGCTGCTCATGATGAGTGTGAACGTCATGAAACTAACAAAGCCCAGGGGTATCTTTACTCCTTCAAGAAACGGCACTGTTTCAAACACCTTGGTTGGAATGGGCCATGATTCATAGCTGAAACGCAATGCACCATAAGTGATAAGGAAGGAAGCAAATGAAAATGAATCGCCCACCAAAAAGTACCACATCATCAACTTGCCCCAGCTCACTTTGAACGGAGAAAATCCGCCATTCCAAAGAGATGGTTTCACCGGGGGTGGAAGAGTTACTGCTTCTGCCATGTTGCTACATTATCTGTTATCGGTTATCAATTATCGGTTATCGTTGTATTTATTTTTTTCGTCGTGCTTCGTTTATCGTGTGTCGTACCTTCTATGCAAGGTTGATTTGAAAAAAGATAAACAGGTAAATCCAAAGAACATCTACAAAGTGCCAGTACGTCGCCATGATCTGCACATTCACCAGTTTATTCGGGTTGAAAGGTTGGAAAAATGATTTCGCCAGGGTAACGAGCATGATCAGCAAGCCACCTGCAATGTGCGCCGCATGCACACTTGAAATGACAAACACATAATCGCTGGCTACTACTTTGCTGAAGCCTTCCTTAAGTGAAGGCATTTGCCACCAGCCAATGTATTGACCAATCAAAAAAGTTACGCCAAGAAGAAAGGTGGCTGCCAATCCGGTTCGGTACATATTCCTATTATACTTTTTGAAAGCGCTTACCGTCCACTGCATGGCAGCACTGCTTGCAAGAATAACTGCTGTATTGAACCAGAAAATTTTTGGCAATGAAAGGTGCCCCAATTTTCCCTGCCCTTCGCTTACAATGTAGGCACTCGTGAGAGCGGCGAACAACATAATAATGGCGGCAATGCCGAGCCACATGGCGAACTTGAGCGGATGAAAGCTGTTTGTCCGCGGGTCTCTTTGAGGTGATTTTAGTTCGGCCGTCATCATACGTTTCAGATTCTATCAAGGTAAATTGCGAGCAGCACAATGGGTAAATAAAAAAATGATCCGAACATTAATTTGCGTGCAGCCGCCACTGAACATTCTTTGTACAACATCATTGCCTGGAAGAGGAAAAGAATTCCGCAGAGCAAAACAATGATCGCAGAAATCCATCCTGCAAATCCGAACCACAGCGGAACTAAGCTCACCGGAATCAATGCAAGGATGTAAAGCACGTTTTGCAGCGCACTGAACTTTGTTCGCCCGTTTTTGTCGGGAAGAAGATGATATCCTGCCTTCGCGTAATCATCGTGCGATACCCATGCAATGGCCCAGAAGTGCGGGAACTGCCAAAGAAACTGAATGGCAAACAACGCAACACCGATGGCAGTGAAACTTCCGGAGGCGCTCACTACACCAATCAGCAGCGGCAAGGCGCCGGGAATAGCTCCTACGAAAACTGCAACGGAAGAAAATCTTTTCAAGGGGGTATAAATGAAGGCATAAGTCAGTAATGCCAGCGCGCTTAGTATAGCACTGAGTTGATTGAAGTAAAGAAGGAAAATTAAAATTCCTCCGACAGCGAAAATTCCGGCAGCCAGCAATGCTTCCATCACGCTCATGCGCTCATCAGGCAGCGGACGCTTCATGGTGCGATTCATCAGGCGATCAAAATCCTTTTCAATCACTTGGTTCAATGCATTCGATGAAGCAGTAACTAAAAATCCTCCAACCAAAAATAAAATCAGTTGCGGCCATTGCCATTCCCCATTCGCTGCAATCAGAAATCCGATCAGCGAAGAAAAGACCACCAGCAGCGACAATCGAAACTTCGCAAGTTGCCCATAGTCTTTCAGCTTCGCAATAATCATCGAAGCCACATTCAGCTTTAGTGTTTTTATCTCACTCATTTGTTAGATCGTGATACGTGAATCGTATTTTCTATTTTTTTGCCTACTGCTCCCGATTGATCGGGACCAACTGCCTACTGTTTTCTAATGATGCAACTTCTCTTCTCCTTCCCGATACGGTTCCGTTTGAGGAATAAAGTCAGTTTCGTGATGAGAAGGATCCGCGCCGCTGCTTCCGTTTTTAGAGTAGTCATAAGGCCAGCGGTACACGGTTGGAATTTCACCCGGCCAGTTGCCATGTCCGGTATGAATCGGGGTTGTCCACTCCAGCGAATTTGACTTCCATGGATTCTGTTCGGTAAGTTTTCTTCCGTGAAAAATGCTATAGATGAAATTGATGATGAAAAGAATTTGTGCGAAGAAAACCATCATCGCTGCAATCGTTAAAAATTTATTCAGGTCGCCGAACATGTTAAACGACTGAAACGCATCCATTGAATAATAGCGGCGCGGCATACCTGCCAATCCCATGTAGTGCATGGGCCAGAAAATCATATACGCTCCGATAAACGTTATCCAAAAGTGGATGTAACCCAAGGTGTTGTTCATAAAGCGTGCAAACAATTTCGGAAACCACTGATACACTCCTGCCAGCATTCCGAAGAAGGCAGAGATTCCCATCACAATGTGGAAGTGTGCGACCACGAAGTATGTATCATGCAATGGAATGTCGAGTGCAGAGTTCCCGAGATATATACCCGTCAATCCGCCGGAGATGAAGAGTGAGACAAAACCGATGGCAAAAAGCATGGCCGGGGTGAATCGAATATTTCCCTGCCACAGCGTAGCAATCCAATTGAAAACTTTAACGGCTGAAGGAACTGCCACCAGCAAGGTGAGCAGCACAAACACGGATGCAACAAAAGGATTCAATCCCGTTACGAACATGTGATGTGCCCATACCACGAAGGCAAGAATAGCAATGGCCATCAGTGAAAGAATCATGGCGCGATACCCGAAGATCGGTTTGCGCGTATTGTTGGCGAGCACTTCAGAAACCAATCCGAAGGCCGGAAGAATGATGATGTAAACTTCAGGATGGCCGAGGAACCAGAACAAGTGCTGATACAGGATTGCATTTCCTCCCGCATGATCGAGAGCATGACCATTGATATAAATTTTATCAAGATAAAAACTTGTTCCAAGGTTGCGATCAAAGAGCAAAAGAATGGCTGCACCAAGCAACACAGGAAAAGAAATCAAACCAAGAATGGCTGTGATGAGCAGCGCCCATATTGTGAGCGGCATGCGATTCATGCTCATTCCTTTGGTGCGAAGATTCAGAACCGTGGTGATGTAATTCAATCCGCCAAGCAAGCTGGAAAAAATGAAGAGCGCCATGCCAATAAGCCAAAAGTCAGCGCCAAGTCCTGCGCCCGGTGCTGCTTCCTTTATTCCACTCAGTGGAGGATAAAAAGTCCAGCCAACATCAGATGCACCTTCCGGAAGAAAGAATGAAACCATCATCACACAACTCGCCATAAAGAAAAACCAATACGAAAGCATGTTTAAAGGTGGTGATGCCATATCGCGCGCGCCCACCTGAAGCGGAATCAGGATGTTGGCGAATGTTCCGCTCAGTCCTGCCGTGAGCACGAAGAACACGAGGATGGTTCCGTGCATCGTAATAAGCATGTAATAAAATTCAGGAGAGATGATTCCACCGGGCGCCCACTTGCCAAACAAGGTTTCAAGGATCGGAAATGATTGATTCGGAAAACCAAGCTGCAAACGGAAGATCACTGAAAGTAATCCACCAACAAAGGCCCAGAAGATTCCGGTGAAAAGAAATTGCTTGCCTATGGTTTTATGATCCTGGCTGAAAATATATTTAGTAATGAAATACTCTTTATGATGCGGCACATGCCCTGGGTCGTGCAACGTACCTTCCGAATCCTGGTGATGCGTATGATCACCGGTAAAAACGGGATGGCCAACCGGGGTTAATACTTCGTTGCTCATGACTTTGAATTTTCTTTGAACAAAAATTTCTCTCTCCCAAAACTACTTTAAAACTCGATTCTCGTAACTCGATTCGCGATACGCGTATCGCGAATCCCGATACACTATTCCGAGTGCGCAACTTCCTTTGCTGATTCTTTCTCTTTCTTTTCTTTCAATTGCTGAGTTAATTCTGCAAAGCGTTTCTCTTCATCCGTGCCTTTCACAAAGGCTTCATAAAAAGATTTTTGCTTTGAAGCCCATTCATTAAATTGCTGTTGTGTTTCTACTACCACCGTGGCCCTCATGCTAAAATGATATCTGCCGCACAACTGATCGCATGCTATTTCATAGGCGAAATCAGGATTGTTATTTTTCTTGCGCATCTCCTCTGTAGTGACCGTGGGAGTGAAGAAGAAGCGAGTGGTAAGACCCGGAACGGCATCCATCTTCACTCTGAAATACTCAATACCAACATCATGAATTACATCCTTCGAGCGAATTCGCAAGAGTACCGGCTTGTTCACCACGATGTGCATTTCAGGCGTAGGCGCCATGAAGTCATCACGCGAAGCAGAATCATTTAAATCAATTCCTACTTTATTCACTGCATCAATATATTCGAACTCGTGATTGCCCAGCTTGCCATCTTTTCCGGGATAACGGAAGTTAAAGGCAAATTGCTGCCCGGTAACCTCCACCACCATGGAGTCGGGTGGCTCAGGGCCTGTGATTTGAAACCAGCGATAAATCCCTATGATGACCAAACCTGTTAGAACAATCGCCGGAATAATGGTCCACCACATCTCGAGCTGGTTATTTTCAGGATAATAAACCGCCCGGCGCTCTTTGGTGTGCTTGTACTTCCACACAAAATAAAACATCATGAGCTGTGTAGCCACGAAAACAATTCCGGTAAAGAAGAGTGTGACATTAAACATGCTGTCAAGGTCAACACCATGCTTTGATGCGGCATGCAGATTCATGTACGGCATGTAATGATAGACTGACCAGATTAGGGCAATCATTCCAATGATTCCAAAAGCCATGAACAATCTTCCATTGATTTTGTCGGCATCTTCCTGCGCTTTTTCTTCACCCCGCAAATGAGCAACGTATTCAGTTGTTCGCGCAAGTTGAAAAATCACCAGCACAAAAAGCACAAAAGCGATGAACACTAATAATGTGGTACTCATTGTATGTTTTCAGTTCTTTTTCAGGTTGAATGATGTAAACTCTCCTGCAGGAACGGATCATGCTTCGGAACAAGATTCGCCTTTCCTAAATTGGTAAACACACCGAAAATAAAAATGCCAATGAAAAAAAGTATCGTGCTCACTTCTACCAAACCAAATTGCGGCATGTGTGTGGTAGCCGGGTAAACCATAAGGTAATAATCAACGAAGTGACCAATGATGATGACGGTTGCTGCAATAGCGAGCACTTTAATTTTCCTTTTTGCGTCGCGGCTCATTAGTATTAGAAAAGGAGCACAGAAGTTAATAATGAAGATGGCGTAGAAAAGCCACATGAAATGATCATAGCGCATTCGGAAGTAGGCGGTTTCTTCAGGAATGTTCGCATACCATATAAGCATGAACTGATCGAATGTTACGTATGTCCAGAAAATGCTGAAGGCGAACATGAGCAAACCCAGATCGTGCAGATGACTGGTGTTGACCGCTTCTAAATATTTTCTTCTCTTGAGATAGATAACGAACAGCGTGCACACAGCAACACCGTTTACCCAATTACTTGCGAAGGTATACCAGCCGTACATGGTGCTGTACCAGTGCGTATCAATACTCATAAGCCAGTCCCATGCCATTACGAGAATGTATATAGCGAAGAAGAGCAGGAACAAGGAAGCCCACTTTAAATTGTTTCTGTAATAGGTTAATTCATTAGCAGGATCGGCATCAGCACGCAAAGAATTTTTTCGCATTTGGTAGGTGAGCGAGATAAGGATGCCTACAAAGAATGCAAAGCGGATGAAAAAAAAGGGAAGATTGAGATATGGAATTTTTGCCTGTATTACCGGATCGTGCGCTACGATTACCTTATTCGTCCATTCATAAAGGGGATGATGCCCGTAAATCCAATTGGGAACGGCAAGAATGAGGAGTAGTAATATTGCAGTCACCGGTAACATCATTCCGATCGCTTCAGGAACTCTTCTCATCGTGGTTTGCCATCCGCCATACGCAACATAAGTAGCCGCCTGAAAAAATGCATTCGACATGGCAATTCCCTGAAAAAAAACAGCGACTGTTAATAGTGTTGCCCACACATGTACTGTTCCTTCTTCACCATGGTAAGTGACAAAGCTGATGATGATTCCAAGCAGCCCGGCAGCCATCAATATCATACTCCACATCTTAACCCGCGCGGGCATCACAAACTTTTCTTCGATGTTGACTGACTGATCCATGTTTTATTAATCGTTATTCGTTAATTGTTTTTTAACCCGATTCTCGATTCTCGTAATGCGATTCCCGATTTCGATCTATGCAGTTTTATCTTTTCTTCTTCATTCAATATTTGTATTTTCTTTTTGCCAACTGCAAATTGCCAACTATTTATTTGCCTATTGCCAACTGCCTACTTTTTCTTCACAGTATCAGCTTTCGCCGTCGTAGCTGCTGCTTTACTCAAAGCAGTTGCCACGCTATCCTGATAATGATGTTGCAAACTCTTAACATAGTAAACTACTTTCCAAACCTGGTTGTGATCTAAAACCTTTGAATAAGGTCCCATCAAATTTTTTCCATAGTGCACACTGTAATACATTTTTCCTTCAGGAAGATTAATGTGAGCATCATCGAAATAAGGAGGAGGGGGCGGAAATGGATTTATAAGACTGTCATTCTTCACAATCGAGCCGTCTCCTTTTCCCGAAAAGCCGTGGCATACAGCGCAGTAAATATTGAACAGATGACTTGCGTCAGCAAGAGAATTTGTGTCGAGCCATGAAGGAAAATGCAACATCATTCCGGCAGAATCATAACCCGTTAAATTGGGGCTGAAATGAAATGGTTCATATATTCCGCGGGGAATTGTTCCCGGTACCGGCTGGCGCGCTTCCATGCTGTCAGAAAAAAAAGTATCAGAACTGTACGTTTCATAAGTAATTGCATTTGCCATATCGGGCATGTACTCCCATCCGGGTGATGTCTTCGGGTAGTAGCACGATGCCTGGGCAACGATTAGTGAAATCACGGCAAACACTACAATTCCTTCTTTTATGTTGTGCAACTTCATTTGCGTCTTGAGTATTGAGCCTTGAGTTATGTGTCTTGAGTCATTTGCCTTTGTGATCCTCGATTTACTTCCTCTTTTTGCCTATTGCATACTGCCTACTGTATTCTGCCTACTTTAATAATGCTGTTCCATCGTTCTCTCTTTTACCTCCACTGCACCTGCTTCTGTGAGCACCTGAGCAATGCGCTTTTTTTCATCTTGTGAAGTTGTACTTCTGATTTTGAAAACCATTCCGAACAAATGACTCGTAGTCCTCGGATCAAGAGACTCCCGAAATCTTCCCGGCCATAAGTGATTCAGTGATAAGAATGCTAATGTCATCCATAACGATGCATTCAATACCGTGAATTCAAAAGTGATTGGAATGAAAGCCGGAAAAGTAAAATGCGGCTTGCCTCCGAAAGTGAGGGGCCAGTTTCCTACGAATACCCACGTCATAAATCCAATTGCAGTAGCACATGCGGCGGCGCCCACCCAAAATCCACCGATGTGCAGCTTCGATTCACGCAATCCCAATTTCTTATCCAAACCATGCACAGCAAATGGAGTCACACAGTCGTGAATCTTCAACCCGGTGGCCTGCACTTTATCTACAGCGTTGAGCAACACTTCTTCATCATCGAACAAGCCCAGCATATAGTGTTTCATGTGATAAAAAATTTTACCTCTTTTAAATTCCAAGTTCCAAATCTCAAATAATTTTCAATCCAAAAATTTCAAATGAGTTTTCACGAATCCAGATTTTTGAATTTTGACTTTTGAATTTTTCTCTCTGATTTTTATTTGTGATTTGGAATTTGGTTTTTGGAATTTTTATTTATTAAATGGGTTGAGGAATTACCTGCGCTTCCTGACTTCCATGAGCCGCATGCATTCTTACTTCTGCCAATTGCGCTTTCTTCTGTGCCTCACCGGAAGTTTTCAAAATGTGTTTCACTTCTGCCATGGCAATCACCGGCATCAGTTTCGCAAATACTAAGAATGCGGTGCTGAAAAATCCTAGTGTGCCGAGGAAAAAACTGATTTCAACCCACGTGGGCGAATACATAGCCCACGATGAAGGAATGAAATCACGATGAATCGAAGTCACAATGATCACAAACCGTTCGAACCACATTCCGCAGTTGATCACTATGGACATAAAAAAAGTAAACCAAACATTCCTGCGAAGTTTTCTCACCCAAAACAATTGCGGAGAAATCACATTGCACGTCATCATGCTCCAATAACTCCAGTAATACGGACCGAGTGCGCGATTGGCAAATGCATATTGCTCATAAGGATTCTGAGAATACCAGGCGGTGAATAATTCTGTAAGGTAGGCGCAGCCCACAATCGAACCCGTGAGGATGATGATTTTATTCATGGATTCAATGTGATCCACAGTCACGTAATCTTCGAGATTCAAAACTTTTCTGGTGATCACCATCAGCGTGAGCACCATGGCAAAGCCGGAGAAGATGGCACCTGCCACGAAGTATGGAGGGAAAATGGTGGTGTGCCATCCGGGTACGACGGAGGTTGCGAAGTCGAAGGATACAATGGTGTGCACTGAAAGTACGAGCGGAGTAGAAATGCCCGCGAGCACAAGTGAAAGTGATTCATGTCGCTGCCAGTGTTTTGCTGATCCAACCCATCCGAAGCTGCAAATGCCATAGAACCATTTCGCAATTTTTTTCTTTGCACGATCGCGAATGGTGGCGATGTCAGGAATCATTCCGGTGTACCAGAACATGAGTGATACAGAAAAGTATGTAGAGACTGCGAATACATCCCACATCAATGGCGAATTGAAATTGGGCCAAACCGGACCCCGGCTGTTCGGATAAGGAAAATTGAAAAACGCTAACCAAATGCGTCCCATGTGAAACAGAGGAAACATGGCGGCACAAATAACGGCGAAGATGGTCATTGCCTCTGCGGACCGGTTGATCCCTACACGCCATTTCTGACGAAACAAAAGAAGAATGGCTGAGATCAATGTTCCCGCGTGACCAATACCGATCCACCACACAAAGTTGGTGATGTCCCAACCCCATCCTATGGTTCTGTTCAAGCCCCACGTTCCTATCCCAAACCATATAGTCCACGTGATGGCGATCAATCCCCATAGAAATACAAGGCCAGTAATGGAAGTAACGATCCACCATAACCGCGATGGTTTGGCTTCCACAGCACGGGCAATATCATTGGTGATTTGCTCGTACGTTTTAGTGCCGTGAATCAGTGGCGGCCTTATGTATGATTCGGGATTCATTTTTTTTGATTTCGGATTTTGGTCCCGATGGATCGGGATGATTTCGGATTTCCTGTCTATTGTCTTATGTCTTAAATCTTAAGTCTTATTTCTTAACTCTCCTTTGCTTCTCTGTTCACGTACGTTGCGACCTTCTCATCGGTGTTACGCACTTTTTTCATGTATACAATTGACGGACGCGTGTTGAGTTCACTAAGTACATAATATCCGCGTGCATCATCATGATCGTTGCGCACCACACTGTTTTCTTCCAGAACATTTCCAAATTGAATTGCCTCAGTAGGACATGCTGTTTGACACGCTGTTCGTGTATCGCCGTCCTTCAATGGCCTGCCTTCTTTTTTCGCTGTAAGCTTTGATTCCTGCAGACGCTGCACACAGAAGGAACATTTCTCCATCACACCACGTGAGCGAACGGTTACATCGGGATTCAGAACCATTCTTGTTACGGCGTCCGTCATGCCCGGATTTTCAAGATTCATTCCCGGGATTTTCCACGGCTCATTCCATGGGAAAACATCTGCTGTTGTATAATCCAGCCAGTTGAAGCGACGCACTTTGTATGGACAGTTATTCGCGCAATAGCGAGTGCCAATGCAGCGGTTGTATGCCATCTGGTTCAATCCCTCGCTGCTGTGATTGGTTGCCGAGACCGGACAAACATTTTCACAGGGTGCATTCTCACAATGCTGGCACAGCATCGGCTGAAATACAACCTGCACATCCTGAAAATCCGGAACCTTACTTTTACTTATGTTATCAATGTGAATGTCATTTTCCTTTGTAAGCATCCCGTTATCGGAAGGGAAAGAAAAATAGCGGTCAATGCGCAGCCAGCTCATTTCATGCACGCGACGAACTTCTGTTTTGCCAACAACAGGAACATTATTTTCTGCCTGGCATGAAACGGCGCAGGCGCCACAACCAATGCAGGAGTTGAGATCTATTGACATTCCCCATTTGATGGCAGGGAAATCCTGCGTGGGATAGAGCGTTTGTGCCCAAAGTTTTTTTAGCTCTTCTTTATTCTCAACATCTTCATTCGGATTCTTCTTGTAATTCCCGAGCGTGGTTTCAATGATCGCATCTCTGCCTTCGAAGCTGAAGTGAGTTTGCGTTATTGCCATGGGATAATGCTTATTGGCTTTGGTGATTGAAACAGCAGCGTTGTAGTACAATGTTGTTTCGCCATTGCTCATCAGCAGCGGGAAAACATTTGTTCCGATTTTGTTACCGGATCGTCCTGCTTTTTCTCTGCCATAACCCAGCGCAATGGAAACCGAAGTGTCATTTTGCCCCGGCTGAACGTAGATTGGAAGTTCAACGGAAATATTTCCGACTTTCACATTTACCACATCGCTCCAGTGTTCTACCACATTCATCTCAAGATGATTGTCTTTCGCAAACTTCGGAGAAACAGCAACGTAATTATCCCAAACCACTTTTGAAACCGGGTCCGGCATTTCCTGAAGCCATGGGACATTCGCATAGCGTCCATTGCCTGCACCAATTTTCTCATAGAGGGAAACTTCCATTCCACCGGACTTGCCGGCGAGTTGTGAAACTGCTGCTACTGCCGATGTCACATCACCGGTACTTCCGGAAGCCGGTTCTTCCGCGCTGGTGATTTCAACCGCACCTTCTTTCACGCAATTATCCCAGAAAGTTTGAAAATCACCATACATCGTTTGGCGCGGATAAACATTTTGCTTCCAGTTGTTTTCGATGTAGGTAACGTAGTCGTCCGTTTTTCCCATCCATCTTAAAAGAGTTTCCTGCGCTTGCCGTGTTTGATACAGCGGCCAAATAGTAGGCTGACACATGGTGTACAAACCATTTCGCGGTGAGAAATCATTCCATGACTCGAGGTAGTGATGATCGGGAAAATGATATTTACATTCAGCAGAAGTTTCATCAGCGCGATCATTGAGTGAAATAGTGGTCTGAACTTTTTTCATTGCTTCGGCAAAACCTTTACCATTCCAATGATCATAAACGGGATTGGCTCCGTAGACAATAAGCGCGCTCACCGAACCACTGTTCATTTCCTCAAACAAGGAGGCTACATCTTTATCACTTGACTGATGGGTGTTGCTGTACAGATTGAGATTGATCGTGCTCCCATAATTGCCAAGCATGTTGTTGATGGCTGCAACTACTGACTGCACGTTTGAATCATTGGAAGAAGAAATCACCAATGACTTCCCTTTATTTGCGAGCAAATCATTCGCTGCTTGTGTGAGCAATTGATCAGCGCGCGCATTAAGGTTTGAGCCGGAGGAATTACCTGAAAGTTTATTGTACAAAGCGAGAACCGCAACAGCCTCTTCTGAAGGCTTCACCACGGCGCGCTTATCAGCATTCGAACCGGTAAGTGACAGGCGTGATTCAATCTGATAGTGTTTTGACATCTCCGTTTTCTTCGCAGAAACCTTTCTATTCTGTACGTATTGTCTTGCGAATTCTACAGGAGAAATCCACGTGCCCAGGAAATCAGCACCAATGGACACGATGACGTTTGCATTTTCAAAGTGATACCCTGGAATCACCCGCTTGCCAAATGCTTTTTCATGGGCGATGGCAATGCCTGCATAAGAGATAGGATCATAAGCAATATGCTTGGTGGAAGGATACATTGTAATGAAATCTGCGATCACCGCCTTCGTCGAAGGACTCATGATGGTGGGAGTAAGTATGCGGATGTTTCCATTGGCATTTTTCAGATCCTGTAGTTTAGTTCTTACTTCAGCATCAGTCCCGGCAAGATTCTGTTTAGTTACAGGATGTCCACTCACGGTTGGATTCTTCGGACGAGTGGTATCGTAAAGAGAAAGTACGGATGCCTGCGCACGCGCGCTGGTGCCACCGAAGAAAAACCTGTTGGAAGAATTATCGGCGATATGCCTTGAAGTGCTCGGCTCAATCTTAATCGGTCTGCCATCGCGCACTTTCACGAGCACGGGACAGAAATCATTTCCATCGCAAAAAGTAGAAGCGTAATAATTGGCAACACCGGGAACAATTTCTTCCGGCTTGATCACGTAAGGAATTGCTTTCTTGATCGGAATGCGGCAACTCGCAGCAACAGTGGCAGCCGTTACACTGAATCCAAGGAACTTCAGGAAGTCACGACGGCTGTGTGATTTTTGAATGAATGACGATTCAAGAATTTCTTCAACCGGCAATTCATCCTTAAACTCTTTATCCCGCGCCTCGATAAATGCAGGGTCTTCCTGCAACTCATCGAGTCCCTTCCAGTGATTTTTATTTTCCATTAGCTGTCGCTTACAATTCTTTATTCACCATTCACTATTCATCATCCTGAGCCTGTCGAAGGACACCATTCACCTTAATAATGACACCGCTGACATTCCGTGCCACCCATCCTTGCCTCAGTCATTTTCAATTTTGTACTATCGCCAGGATACAACACACTATCCTTTTTCAATTGTTCCTGCAAACCCGCATACATCGAGTAAAAACCATTTTTTGAAAACTGCACCTCCGTTTGACGATGGCAATTGATGCACCATCCCATTGACAAGCTTGCAAACTGATACACCTGATTCATTTCCTGCACCGGACCATGACAGGTTTGACAGGCAACTTTTCCAACTACCACATGCTGCGAGTGATTGAAGTACACATGATCGGGCAGGTTGTGAATCTTGATCCACTGAAGAGGCTTGTTATTATTATATGCTGCATAAATCTTTTGAATCTCTGCCGTGCCTGCATCACTCTGCCCTGCCTGAACTCCCTTATGGCAATTCATGCACGTGCTCACGGGAGGAATTCCCGCGGTTTTGCTTTTTTCTGCTCCTGCATGGCAATAGAGGCAATTGATTTGATTGATGCCTGCATGAAGCTTGTGTGAGAATGCAATCGGTTGTACCGGCTGATAATTTTTTGAATGGCCGAGCCGGATGGCACTGTCAGTCATCGTCCATCCGAGAAGAAAAACAAGGATGAGGGCATAAAGAAAAATAGCTTTTGTACTTCTCAGTCGTTTCGTCCACGGTACTTCTTCCGGAATCGGTTGCCCGGCTCTTTCCAGTGACATTCTCTTGAGTGCCTTGTTAGCCCTCAGCAACATGATAATGATTACGATGAGCGCAATCACTACGAGGTAAAGCCACACTGAAGGACCTTCAGGCACATGGTTTAGTGGTTGCTTGTTATTGCCACCTCCATCCACTATAGGATTTGCGATGTATCCAAGAATAGATTTTATATCATCATCTGTGAAACTCGCGAACTGCGGCATGTCAGTTTTGTGGTATTCATTCCAAATGGCAAGCGCGGCTTTATCACCGGTGCCACGCAATGCTGCATTATTACGAATCCACTGTATGAGCCACTCTTCCGATTGCTTTTTCTGAATGTCTGCAAGTGGAGGTCCTACCAATGCCTTATCAAATGGGGCGTCTTTGTGACATTGAGTACAATATTGCTTAAAAAGCTTTTTCCCATTTGCCGGATTAGCATCAGCAAATGATTTAACACTGAAAATGATCGTGGAGAAAATGAATACAAGGACAATTCGAGAGTAAAACTGATGGAGCCGAGGAAAGGAAAGCCGGTGTACCACTGATCGCATAATTGGCTCTTGTTTTTTTGCGACGGCAAATTTATGCTGCGAAGTGTTACGTAGCTAATCTTTTGACAAAAAAATGACTTCACCGTTGTCAACCGCTGAAGAAAAAAAGTACACGATCAATTTTTTTGGCATCACAATGTGTTGATTGACAAACAATCATTCCTATAAATCCCTGTCAGCATCTCATGGCAACGAGGTGGGTGTTGCATTCGGCGGATGCATTTTGTAAACTGCTACAATGGTGAAAGCCTGCACATTCACCTCATAAATTTTTTCGTCAGAAGCATCAGCCGGATGGTGAGTGCGATAGTTTGTGATGTAGTAATCACAGTGATCATAATGAACCTGGTGAATTCGTTGCCGGTCATAATTATTGAGCCAGGCAAGGTTCCATTCACAGGGATCAACTTTCCAGCACACATTGATCTGGTCACTGCGATCAGACTTCACGAGCCATTCAAGAGCACTGCGATACGATAGCCCCCAATAATCTTTCTCGAAATAATCAGCAGCATATTTTCTCCCGATAGCATTGAAGAAAACATATTGATAAGGATGGAATCGAATCATGAATACCATAACATAAATCGTCGTGATCAGAAAAACAGAAACGGCGCCCGCAGGAACAAACAGTTGAAAAAATTTGCTTCCGGAAATACTTTTTTGAAGAAGTGACCGAATGCCATACACTGCAATCAAGAGAAACGGCGGATAGGTAAAAAACAAGTGCCGGCCATCATCATACACGCTTGAATGAAGAACAATAATAACAATGGGTGGCAGCATTAGCCAAACAATAATGATGAGCCAATTGACGGAAACAAACACCGAACGCTTTTTGATGATAGTAACCAGCAAAGCAATCATCCCCGTTATAAAGAATAACCACCAGCCCAGGGGAATTATGATCCCCATCCACACCGGGATGTAATACCATGGTGTGTTTAATGAATGAGTAGTGACGCCCATAAAATATGTTGCCACGTCGCTTGCAAAATGGCTCATGAATTTTAGTACCTCATAAAATCCTGTAGCCGGATTTTGCCAAATGGTGGGAAAGAAAATGTAGGCCAAAACCGGGTAGAGCAAAAGATATGCAGCCATCATTTTTCCTTCTTTCCATCCCATTTTTCGCTGACCAACGCTTATCAAAAAAGCGAGTAGGGCGAGCACCGGAATCATGATACCCAGTATGCGCCCGCCTGTAGCTGCACCTGAACTGAGTGCCATCCACAACATATTTTTCCACGAAGGATGCTGCAGCCAGCTCAACAAACAGAAAATGCTGGTGACAAACAAAAAGAGAAACGGAAGGTCTTTTGAATTATAGAAGCAGTGCGCGAATAAGCGCGGCGTAAGGAGAAACAGGATGCACGAGAGAATAGCGTAATGATAATCCCTGAAGATTCTCAAAGCCAGCAAATAGAAAAATATCAATCCAACCCAGCAAAAGATGAAGTTGAAAAGATGCCTCGATTTATAGATGGCGCGTTCACCATCCGGGTGAAAAATTTTTTCGGGGAGCACCGCAAGCAATTCAGTAAACGGGTTATGATACAAATTATCAGTGTGCAGCAGATCGTCATTTGTTCCTGTGACGTAGTCCCATGTTGCAAGACCAAGGCGGCGCTGCTGCGGTTCATCCCATGCGATACCATAATCCTTGTAAATGAAAATGCCAATCAGCAGCAGGGCAGCGAAGAACAGAGCCGGTAGCAAGCGATCAATGCGGTGAAGCTGTAGCATTGGTGAATGGGTGAATGGTGAATATGTGAATGGTGAATAGGTAAATGGTGAATATGTGAATGGTGAATAGTGAATGTAGTCAAATCGTTAATTGTGAATGGATCAACTGTTAATGGTTTTTAGAGTGAAGTTTTTCGATGGCCAGAATAGTAAAATTATTCACGCGCACTGTATGCCATGCAGTGTCCGTGTATTGTTCAGGATAAAAACGAAAATTGGTGAGGAAGTAGTCGGCGGAATCGAAGTGGACTTCATGAATTCTGTTTCGCTCCCGGGCAGGAAGCCAAGCCAGGTTGTAATAGCCCGGCGAATTATGCCAGCATACTTTGATGGATTCTTCTTTTGCATTTTGAACTAAGTATTCCAGTGCCTGCCTGTATGACAATCCCCAATAATCAAGATCAAATTTTTGCTGCGGATTTTTTCCCGCCAAAGAATTGAAATAAGAATATTCGTAAGGATGATTTTTCAAGGAAAAGGTAAGAACGAAGAATGATTGCGCGGTGAATAATACGAGACACGAGACACGTAACAAGACCTGTATAAAATTGCCTCTAGTGTTGTTTAGTTTATCAATTAACATTTTCACTCCCGCTACGGCAATTAAAATGAATGCCGGGTAAATAAAGAAGAGATGCCGCCACTCATCATAGACTGTAGAGTGAAGCAGCAGCACCATGAGCCACGGAACAAATAACCATGCTGCAATCACCAGCCACTGCCATGAATCCCTGAAAAAGTTTTTTATAGTCCGGATCACCATGATCACCACGAAAACTAAACCCGCGAGAAAAAAAAGTTGCCACAAAATCGGAATCGTGATACCCATCCATACAGGGATGTAATACCAGGGGAGCTGTTGCGGCTTGATCAGCTTGCCGAGAAAAAACTGAACGTCATAAAACTGGTAATGGCTGAAAGTGGAAAATGATTTTTGTATTTCATCAACAGGATCGTGCCACATCACCGGATAAAATGCGATGGCGAAAAGCACGAACAGAATAATGTAAGTGAGAAGAAATTTCAATGATCTTTTTGAAAGATTTCCATTCAGCAAATTCAAGAGAAAAAAAAGAATAGCAAGAGCAGGAATTATGACGGCAAGAACGCGAATGGTATACAACATTCCTGAAACAATTGCGAAAACAATCGCCAGTTTGAAAGAGGGCTTTTTCAAAAACCGGAAAAGAAAAAAGATATTGATGATGAAGAAAGAAAGCAGCGGAATGTCTTTCGAGTTATAAAATGATTGCGCGAAAATTCTTGGTGTGAGATACACCATTACCACTGCGAGCAAGGGAAGGAGTTGCGAATTGTAAGCCGTGCGTCGTGCGTTCTGCGTTGTGCGATCTGCCCTTTCCTCATAGTTCATCGCCCCAGACTCAAAGCCCATTTCTCGTCCTGATAAAAAAAGAAAAATGCTGCCCAGCCAGAAGATGAGATAGTTGATGAGATGTCGGGAAAGAAAAATCGTTTTTTCATCCTGGAGATGAAAAATTTTTTCAGGCGCCGCCTCAATCATTTCTACGAAAGGACCGTGATATTTATTGATGAGGTGAAATAAAGAATCATCCCCATGGAGCACGTAATTCCAATTCGCCATTCCAAGATCACGCTGTATGGGTTCATCCCAGGAGATGCCATAATCATCGAACAATAAAATTCCAAGCACAAACGTGAAAGAGAAAAAAATCACCGGAAAAAAATTCTTCATCGCCGATGAAGGTAGAGGTGATTCTTAATATTTACCAACCTGAAGTTTGATTCTTGCCTAACCGCGTGGAGGGTTGCCTCAATTTTTTGACTTGAAACAGCCTCTTCTTTTTTGAACGGTGATAAAGCACTTTATTAAAATCAATTCCTGCAAATCCATTAACGGGTGATTATCAATTTGCCGATTGTATTCATATTTTTAGTTTTTATGCAGTAGATATATGTTCCCTGTGCAAAAGTGCTGACCGGAATGATTTTTTTGGAATCATGAATGCTTTCAATTGAAAACATTTTTCTGCCAAATGAATCATATATTGATAGATCATACTCGCTTAAGGCATTTGTTTTCGTAATAATAAGTTGTTGAGCCGATGGATCATAATATGATTCGATAAAATTATTCTCAACATTTTCAAGAGATGTTTTCAGTGGATTGACAATGACTGTTATACTATCTGAACTGGTAGCCCCGCTGTTATCAGTGGCAACCACTTTAATGGTGTAAGTGCCGGCAGGAACATTTTTCCAGAAGCTGGTATACGGCGCTGTAGTATCTACTCCCAAACTATTAATCCCATTATAAAATTGTACTTGTTTGATGGTACCATCATCATCGGAAGCGGTTGCCTTAATCAGTATGGAGGCCGGAACTGTGTACTCAAAACCTGATATCGGATTTGTAATTGAAACGGTAGGCGATACATTCACTGAATGATTTTTAAAGAAGTCCCAGATGATTTCAGTAGCATTAATATCCTCACATACCTTCCCCAACGTCCCATGGCTGTCTGTTCCGGGCCATGTATGTCCGCCATTATAAATTTTGTACAAATCAACTTCAGTATCATTAGTGCCATTGGTATAAGTCAATTCATCTACTGTTGTTCCGTCCAGGAGATCTGTATTTGGAAGATGCATCGTTAAGGGTAATGTTGAACATTCATCAAAATCCACCCAATAGTTAACAGCATCCTCCGCTTCACTATAGGGAATAAGTGGATCCGTGGTGCCATGAAAGATCATCACGCCAATGGGTCGGGTCGGAACAGGAGTTGAATTGTATGAATAGCTCGGCATGTATCCCGCAACTACAGCAATTGCTGTAATGCGATCCGTTAGTTCCATCCCCAGGCGATAAGTTAGCATGCCGCCATTCGATGCACCGGTAGCAAAAATGCGATTTTGATCAATGTTATAGTCGGTACTCAGCAAATCAATCAATGCTGAAATAAAACCAACATCGTCTATATTCTGCTTGGGAGTCGCCCATTTTTTATTTAGTCCATCAGGATAAACAACAATAAAATTTTCCTGATCGGCTAAAGGACTGAATTCGGTAATATTTGCCATCTGTGACCCCGTACAGTTGATTCCATGAAAAACAAGCACGAGCGGTGTTGACTGAGCGGCATCATAACCGGTTGGAATATGCAGAAAATAGGTACGAGTCTTACCGCCGACTAATATACTTCCGTTTATATCAGTTGCATGAACGGTTTCCGGTAACATGACGCTAAATAAAGCGATGACAATTGGTATTGCTACCAGTAGATTTTTTTTCATGTGTGTGTGTTTGTGATGTGATGATTAATTCTTTGACATGGATAGGAACCAGGGGTTAATTTTTTGCGAATCGAGATTGTTACCGACCTACAAACAGCGAAATTCTTAGTTCTTGTTTAAAAAAAATCAAATTGTTCTTAGCCAGAAAATCATAAAAAGAGAAAATTTCTCTTTGTGAATTTTCCTCTCGCGATGTCTTAATTAGCTTTTTCGTTTTTTTTAACTACACATCGCTCAATGCTCATGGCAGGGCAGTTCTAAAATTTATGATTTTATCGCATTATTAGTTGCGTCGCCGGGGTTTGCGACGAAAGACACTTGCGTCGTCAAAATTTGTTCCAAATAATTAAAGATAAATTCAAAAGTATTTCTTATCAATAAAATAAAATCATACACATCTGTTCCAGTCAATCTATTAAATTCTTCTGCAACTGAGATTGCTATAACTTTAGTTTTATTTTGAATTCATATTCTGTAAATCTCAAAACTGCGTCAATTGATTTTCCTGGTCTGCATACCCATCCATGAAATTCGGCAAGATTGAGGTCCTGTCAATGATAATTAAATGAAAGATACTTAGCACGCCGTTTGACTTTTAATCTTTGCATATAAATTACACACGATGAAACTACTCCCTGGCCAATACCGAAGTTGCTGTTTGCTGCTTGCCCTGATTTTTCTTTTCAGTTGTCATGCAGCCCGTCATTCTTTTTTAAGCGGTGATTTTGAAACCGCCATTGAAAAAGCGGTGAACAAACTCAGGCATGATCGTACTGATGAAGAGAACATTACTTATCTTGAAGCAGCATACGGCAGACTCAGCGCCCAAACAACTGAACGGGTTGTGTTTCTGAGAAAAGAAGGGCGGCCCGAGAATGTGTTGCCCATTTATGATGAATTGAGCAAGCAGAAATTATATGATGAGTTAATCAAACCGATTCTGCCACTTACACTTGCCTCGAAGCACCGGAATGCGCAATTCCATTTTTTAAAGGATGAAGATTTCATTGCTGCAAAACAAAATGCAGCAGAATACGTGTACGCCCACGCAAGCAAATTGCTGACAACGAATAACCGCATGGATGCGCGGCAGGCCTATAGTGATCTTCAGGAGCTACACTGCATTTACCCATCATATAAAGATGCCGATCAAAAAATGCAGGAGGCGATTGACAAGGGAACGAACCAGGTGAATCTGAGAATCGTGAATAACTCGGGTGCAACACTCTTCGGAGAGTTGGAGAAGCAAATGACCACCCTTTCCATTGGAGACCTCAATGCAGAGTGGGTGAATTTTTCTTCTGTCCAGGGGACTCCTTACGGAGAAAAAAATTCCAACCGCAATTTTGATTACAATGTGATCACGAATGTGAAGCAGATCATCGTAACTCCGGACATGCAGTTGCTTCCCAATGTTTATACAGATAAGAAGACGATCCAGGATGGCTGGCAATATCAGTACGACTCCAAAGGAAACGTAAAGAAAGACTCTCTCGGCAATGACATTAAGAAGCCGAAGTACAAAACCATTTCATGCATCGTCACGGAATACACTGAGCAGAAATCATCCACCATCACCGGCACCATTGATTTTTATCGCACCGGAAATAATTCGCTGCTTTACTCTTATCCTTTTGATGTGCATGAAATTTTTGAGCATCACTGGGCAACAGCCAATGGTGATCTGAAAGCATTGACACAAGCGAGCGCTGATAAAATCAAAATCGGCCCAATGCCTTATCCAAATGAGATTGACATGCTGCTGAAGGTGAGTGATGATTTGAAAGCGCAGGTGAAGAATGTGATGCGGGAGAAGATTGAGCTGGTGAGGAACTGAAGATCACGACTCGCGATTCATGTATCGCGATTTAAGTATCACGAGTTCTCCCGATTTAATCGGGAACGATTCACGGATCACGATTCCCGAAAAAAAAAATCTACAATTGTTCATTGCTTCGGATGGTACTCAATGTACCCTAAGGAATCACGCATAACAAAGTATTGTGGAGGCAACTCATGGTATTCCGGCGCGCTCCATTTCGTAAGGAACAGGTTATTTTTTTCCATCTGCCAATAATAGGAGGGTGGATTATCAGTGACCAGAATGGAGCGTGTCTCGTGATCTTCAAGAGTAGAGAGCAGCCAGAACTGATAGGGCGATGCCCACCATTCCAGCAGTGAATCAGCAGGAACATCTTTCTTATCAAGGATTAATTTTTTATGAGGAAGATTTTGAGTCTTCGTCAGGAAATTTCTCTCCCAAACAATTTGAGCTGTGTACATCGAATGATACTGCTGAATGGAAAAAATTCTTACTGTCACAATGAACCCTAAGATTGCTATTTGAAAGCGGGAAGAAAGTTTTGGCAACACATCAAGCATAAGCGGCACCAGCAAAAAAACACTTAGCGGCAGATAAAGAGATTCCATGTAATAGTCTGTTCCCCCGTAATAAAATGAGATGTTAATTAAGCCGAGATAGCCAAAGAAAGCAGCATAGCACAACACCAGTTTGAGGTACAATTGACTCCGCAAATAGAAAACAGTAATGATCAGAAGTGCCGGAGGCACCAGGTAAAATTTCGTGAGCTGTTCATTTAGAAAAGCAATGTTTGAAGGCAGGTCGAAATAATGAGGAAAGAGCAACAGGAAATTTTTTGTAGTCTCCATAGCATTTGCATCATATCCGGGAACGTACATGAGTTTGCTCTTGATCACCGTCATTGCAATAACCAGAAACACTGATGCCCAAATCATTTTTCGGAAAGCCACAAAGCGCACATCAATGATCATGAATAATGAAATAAAGATGAATACAAAAATCACCAGCGGATGAATGAAGACGATCGTGAACAGTAAGAGTATCAGAACAGCAACCGCAAAGGCAGCGCGATCATCCGCGAGATTGATGCGCGTAAGAAAGGCGAAGAATAAAATGATGAATGAAATTCCCTGGAGCAATTCCGATTGGATCCAATAGAAGGTATCGGTTACCATGAAGATGCTGAAAAGCATCATTATGCCTGCAAATCTTTTTTCCTTTTCAAGGAAGAAACACAAAAAGAAGATAGCCGCATTGCACAGCACAAAAGCTTCACTGTAAATGATCATGGTTTCCTTCAGCGGCAAATGAAGCTTTGCGCTCACAAGGGGAAACAGCTGCGTGAATATGGCTCCGAAGCGATTGTTCTGAATGGCAGGCTTGCAATCCTTCAGAATGTAAAAGAGATTAAAAGAAACATCAGCGAAAATGGTACGCTCATGGTAATACAGGAATGCAAGAATGGACAGCAAAGCATAAATGATGATGCCGGTGATGAGGATGATCTTGTGCTGGCTATTCAAAATCAAAACTGTTGATCGCGCAATGTAAAAAGGAAAGTTTTTTCTTTTGAATTTAAATTGAGGGGATAGAAAATCCTGAGGAGATTTTATATGGCGATCATCACCTTCTTCACCCAATATTCTTTTTTTCCTATAGTTGGTGTCCTGCTGGACAACCGATGCCATCGCTCTTTGCTAAACAAAGTTGGGAATCGCTGTGCTGAAGCGATGGCATCGTTAAGCTTGCCTATGGTCGGTGTCCTCACCAATTTTTTAGTTTGCTATGATTCAAGTTATGAAATTTTAAGCGCGATGCCCGATTCACCCTTCGACGAGCTCAGGGCAGGCAGTATCACGAGTTCTCCCGATTTAATCGGGATTCCCGATGTTACTCGATAAAAATTTTTTTCACCCGCTGCTGCTCACCATTCTTCACCACAAGAAAACAAATTCCCGATGTCTGCCCACTGAGATCAATTTGCTTTTTCAAAGTGCCGTGACTATTTTTTTCTTCCGAAGAAAAAACAAGCTGCCCTAAAACATTCCTGATTTCAATCACCACACTTTCTGCTGAGGGGATTTCTATATTGATGATCCCCGAAGATGGATTGGGATACACTTTTAATTCTTCAGTGAACGCAGCATCTACTGAAGTAGCCAGGCATGCATTGCTCATGCAAACGGCATCGGGAATATATTTCCATAGTTGATTGGTATATTTTCCACTGGCAAATGCACCACCAAATCCTGCAAAGAGCCAAATGTTTCCGTGCTTGTCAAACCACATCACATTACCACTTCTCTGCCCCGGTGTGTTTTGAGCATCAGGAACACTATTAATCCCAAATACGGGATGCTGCAGATTCAGCAATGATCCGGTGATCCATGCCCAGTCATTACTTGCAGAACGATAGTTCCAGAGGTCGCCGTTGCTTCCTGTCCCGAAGTAATGCCCGCCATACATCCACACATTGCCACAGCTATCCGTTGCGCGCGCCCTGTTCTCAAATCGTGCTCCGGGAAAAGTGCTCGTGGAAAATATGCAACTGCTTCCTGCTGCGCTGCTCTGATCGGTGAGCGAATCACCACTCATCCACGTCCATTCACCGCTTGCTAAATCATATTTCCAAACATCATTATAGCTTGAGAAGAGGTTGGCTCCGCCAAAAATCATGAAGTTACCATTCGCATCTTTCCATGAGCAATAAACTCTTCTTGCCCCGGGAGTATTAGCAGGATCGGGAACGCCCATGGTTCCATAAACCGGCAGGGCATCAATTGTGGTGTCACCGCTCATCCATATCCATTGGTTCAGGCCCAAATCATATTTCCAAAGCACATCGCTCGAACCCCCGAAAGTGCTTCCACCGAAAAACCAAAGATTGCCCTGGTCGTCAACCCATGAAGCATCGGATTCAACATTCCAGCCGGGAGTATTGGTGGCAGAAGCTACCTGGTATGTTCCGAATGATGGCAGAACGACACTTTGCGATCCCTGCATCCACGTCCACTCGTTAATTGCAGGATCGTATTTCCAAAGATCAGCGCCACCCATGGTGCCACTGTACAACCAAAAGTTTCCATCGAAATCAGTCCAGCTTAGTCCGCCAAAATATCTGAAGCCGGGAGTATTGAGCGGCGAAGGAATTCCCTGAATACCAAAAACGGGCGGGCTGTTAAATGTTGAATTGCCGTGCATCCAAATCCAGCTTTGCAGGTCAACATCAAATTTCCAAAGGTCATTGTAACCGGAATCCGGTCCCGCCTTAGTGATGCCGCTGTATATCCAGAAATTCCCGGCAGTATCCTGCCAATGATAAGCGCTATACTTCTGGGCGGGAGTATTGGCAACATTAGCAACTCCCTGAGTGCCCCAGGTGGCAAAGGCATTATAGATTGATGATGTGTCACCTTTCATCCATGCCCATTGACCGGATTGGGAGAACGATGAAATGGATGCGAAGAGAAGAAGAACAGTGGAGACAATCGGGAACAAAGATATCATGGGAAAAGATTTTACATGGTGATGATCACTTTTTTGACCCGATATTCTTTCTCTGTTTTCAGAGTGATGAAATAAATTCCTGAAGACGCTTCACTCCTGGACAAATCAATCTGCTTCGCGAACGGATGAATATTTTTTTCGTCAGAAGAGAAAACAAGCACTCCGAATAAATTTCTGATTTCAATTGTGACGTTTTCGCTGCCGGAAATTTCTATGTTGATGATTCCTGAAGAAGGATTGGGATAGACCGAATAATTTTCTTCGTGATGATCATCGGCAATTGCCGTTGCAACATGGCATTTAGCCCCAGGGCATGATGTATCGGGAGTAAACCGCCACAAATCGTTCAAGAAGTAGTGGCCTCCGAAGAGCCAAAAGTTTCCCTCATGATCAAACCACGAAATTGCGCCATCGCGGGCACCGGGCTTATTCGTTGGTGAAGGAACACCTTTCACTCCAAAAACTGAATTCTGACTCAGCGTAAGATCACCTGCAATAAAACTCCAGTCATTTTCTGCAGGCCGATACACCCACAGATCACTGGTGTATCCATAATAATCATTTCCTATTCCGCCGAACATCCAGACGTTACCGCATGAATCTTTACAGCAGCTTCTGTTTTCCATTCTTGCTCCAGGATGAAAAGCAACATTCGCTTCGCAATAGCTTCCCGCACTCGCAATGTTATTACCCACGCTGTCGCCACTCATCCACGTCCATTCATTGGTCACCGTTGAGTACTTCCATACATCATTCCGTTCAGTAGGACCGGACTGGAATGTATAATAAGACGCTCCTCCGAACAACCAAAAATCTTCGCCTTCTTGCCATGAGGAATAACAGTCTCTTGCTCCCGGTGTATTATCCGGTGAGGGAACACCGAGCTCACCATAAACCGGCAATACATCGGGAATGGTGTCACCATTCATCCACGTCCATTCGAGAGTGCTAACGTCGTATTTCCAGAGGACGTCGAGCGAATAAATCCATCCATAGATCCCACCGAAAAACCACAGGTTGCCGGCGTCATCAACCCAGCTCGCATTTGTCTCATCTATGATTCCCGGAGTATTATCAGGCGATGCTACCTGCATGGTGCCATAGTGGGGATAGTAACCATTGCCTGAGCCGCTCATCCATGTCCATTCATTAATGGATGGATCATACATCCACATATCATCACCACCGCCCTCTCCGCTAAAGAGCCAGAACTTTCCATCTTTTCCTGTCCAGCTTAAGCTTCCGAAATATCTAAAGCCCGGCGTGTTATCAGGCGAAGGTATTCCCTGAGTGCCAAAGACAGCCAAGGGATCAATCGTTGTTGAACCGCGCATCCATATCCAGTTCTGAGAGGCAACGTCAAACTTCCATACATCATCAAATCCATCAACGTTTCCATAGCTAAAGGATACTCCACTATAAACCCAGAAATTTCCGGTGCTGTCCTGCCAGTGGTAGTATGAATATTTTGCAGCCGGTGTGTTTGCAGGCTCACCAATACCTTGTGTTCCCCAAACTGGCTGAGGGGACGATATGGTGTCACCTTTCATCCATGTCCAGATTCCTCCTTGTGAAAATAATTGTGATGAAAAGAATAAAAAGAGGAAGAAGAAGAAGCAGTGTTTCATAGATAGAAGATTGCTCTCGGAAAGGTAGTAAAAATTGAAGAACGAAATACGACTACCTAACACGACTCCGCTAATCAATCAAAACTTTCTTCACCCATTGCTTATCGTCTTTTTTCATCCGAAGAAAATAAATTCCAGAAGCAATGTCTTCCATGTTCACAACAACATCGTACGATGTTGCTGTGAATTGCTTTCTTAAAATCCCCAGCATATCATACAAACTTATCTCGCTACCTTCTAAGGTGACATCCAGTTGAATGTTGATGACGCCTGAAGATGGATTCGGAAACACAGAAAAATTTCCCTGAGGAATATTCCCGTTGATTGCAGTGGGAATGCAGGAGCTTCCCAAACAATTCCCATCCGGTGTGAATCGCCAGAGATCATTGAGGTAAAGCGTAGAAAGACCACCGAATAGCCACAGGTTTCCATCATGATCGAACCAGGTAACGGCACCACAACGACCTCCCGGTTTATTCGATGAATCAGGAATTCCTTGCACTCCAAATACTGAGGACTGATCCAGAATAAGATCACCGGCAATGAAACTCCAGTTATTTTGTGCAGGACGATACACCCACAAATCATCCATAGTACCATAATTAGTTCCCATCCCGCCGAACATCCAGATATTGCCGCATGAGTCTTGTGAGCAGCTTCGGTTTTCCATTCTTGCTGAAGGATGAAATGCCACATTCGCTTCACACTTAATTCCCGCATTGTATTGATTGTTAACACCACTATCGCCGCTCACCCATGTCCACTCGCTTGTTACTGTAGAAAATTTCCAGAGATCGTTCCAGCGCAAAAAATCAGGTTGATTCATATCAGCTCTTCCTCCTCCACACAACCAGAAATTATCCTCATTATCTTTCCATGAGCCATAGCACCACCTGGCACCCGGCGTATTGCTGGCTGATGGAATGCCAAGAGTTCCATACACAGGCCATGTATTAGCAAGTGTGTCGCCATTCATCCACGTCCATTCGAGCGTGCTCACATCATATTTCCAAACGAGTGATTGCTGATCTATTAAACCCGGCAGTTGCCCGCCGAAGAACCACAAGTTGCCATCATCATCCACCCAGCTTGCATCGGTTTCTCCAACAAATCCCGGCGTGTTGTCGGGTGATGAAACCTGCATGGTCCCATAGTGAGGAACCGTGTTATTCGGTAAGCCGCTCATCCACGTCCATTCATTGGTTGCGGGATCATACACCCACACATCATCACCATAAGTGTTTTCTGTAAAGCTGCTGAAGAGCCAGAATCTCCCGTCTTTACCTGTCCAGCTTAACCCTCCGAGGTAACGAAACCCGGGGGTGTTGTCAGGTGAAGGAATTCCCTGCGTGCCGAATACAGCATCAGCATCCAGCGTAGTTGAGCCTCGTATCCATATCCAATTCTGTGTAGCGATATCAAATTTCCAAACATCATCATAACCCGACCAGGTACCGGAGGATATACCGCTATAAATCCAAAAATTTCCAGCGCTGTCCTGCCAATGATAGTACGAATATTTTGGTGCCGGTGTGTTCGCAGGGTCACCTATTCCCTGTGTGCCCCATACGGCTATGGGATAATAAATTGTATCGCCTTTCATCCACGTCCAAATACCTCCCTGGGAAAACGATGGTGATGATATTATGGAAAAGATGAAGAGTAGAAAGCAACATTTCATAGGGAAGAAGTTTGCTTTCGGAAAAGTATGAAAATTTTAAGCGCGATGCCCGATTCCCCCTTCTTCGAGCTCAGGGCAGACAGTATTACGAGTTCTCCCGATTTAATAGGGATTCCCGATGTTACTCGATAAAAATTTTCTTCACCCGCTGAATTTCATTGTTCTTCAAAGTGAGAAAATAAATTCCTGACGGCCGGGCACTCAGATCAATTTGACGTGTGAAATTTGCTGAGCAATTTTTTTCGTCAGAAGAGAAAACAAGCCCTCCGAATAAATTTCTGCTCACTCAGAAAAATGCCCGCTTCATACACTCCAAATTTTTATTGTAATTTTCAAATCTCACACACACGAAAATTTTTTTTCTAATAAAAGATTTTCGGATTATGAAAGCAAGAGACATTCTAAGTCGCAAAGGCAGTCATGTCATTTCCGTTTCTCCTCAATCATCAGTGCTCGACGCGTTGAAAGTAATGGCTGAAAAAAACGTAGCCGGTGTGTTGGTTATGGAAGGAGAAAAGTTGGTGGGCATTTTCACCGAGCGTGACTATGCAAGAAAAATCATACTGAAAGGAAAGACATCTGCCGAAAGTAAAATCAGTGAAGTAATGGTGAGCAACCTGATCACCATTACCCCTGACAACGACATTTCAGACTGCATGCGCCTTATGACCAACAAAACTATCCGTCACTTACCTGTGGTTGAAAATGGAAAACTCGTCGGTTTGATTTCCATTGGTGATGTCGTGAGAACCATCATCGAAGAGCAACAGGATGTGATCGGGCATTTGGAGCAATACATCGCCGGTGCATAACCAGTTTCCCGAAAAAATCGGGACAAGTCGGGTTTGGGGTTTTCATGTTGAAAAAACCGGAACATGAACTCTCCGCACGTTGTTGCGCATAAACTCCAAACTCCAAACCCTGAACTTTTTCATGCCATTCATTTTCGTTGTAGGGAATAGTCGCAGCGGCACCACCATGATGGGGCGCATTCTCAATAATCACGAGAAGGTGCACACATTTCCCGAGCTTCATTTCTTCGAGCAATTGTGGTCAAGCAACGAAAAGAAAAAAGTTCTTTCAAATGAGGAAGCGCTGAAACTTGCAGCGCTGTTGCTCAACATTTCCCGCGAAGGATACTTTGCTAAAAAGCATCCGCAGGATTTTTCGAAGGAAGCAATGCGGATTGTCAGTTTCATTTCTCCTGCTGAAATCACTTCCCTCAAAATTTTTTCTTCCGTTATTCTTTCAGAAGCAAAGCGAAACGGCAAAGAATTTCCATGCGATCAAACGCCGCAGAATGTCTTTTACATCCATGAAATTCTCGAGGCATTTCCTGATTCGTTTTTTATTAACATGGTTCGCGATCCAAGGGATGTATTGCTTTCGCAAAAGAGAAAATGGAAGCGAAGGTTTCTCGGAGGTACACATGCAACGTGGTATGAAACCATCCGCGCGTGGACGAATTATCATCCTATCACCATCAGTAAACTTTGGAATGCCGCAATTCGCTCCGGAAAAAATGTGAATGATACAAGAGTGATCAGCGTACAGTTTGAAGAGCTTCTGAAAGATCCTGACCATACAATTGAACGCATTTGTAACCAAATTGGAATTTCATTTTCACCAGAATTGAAAGAAGTGCCTCATGTGGGCTCCTCGAGCGGCATGGATAAAAAAGATGTGAAGGGAATCAATACTGACCGGGTGCAAAGCTGGGAGAGAGGCGGACTGAACAATACGGAAATTTGGTTTTGTCAGCGTGCATGCCATGCTTACATGAAGCAACTCGGGTATGAGTCAGGTAAAGTTTCTCCCAATCCACTGCTGGTGATTTTCTATTACTCCATTTTTCCGGTGAAACTTGGATTTGCTTTTCTGTTGAATATTCACCGGATGAAAAATATTGTGGAGACCATGAAGAAGAGAATGGGAAGATGAGTTTCAACAGGCAGCCAGTTTTGACGACCCCGTAGTACTGCGGGGTTGTCAAAACTTCTCTCACCCGGTGGAAATTTCTTTTCACTAATTTCATCTCGTTAAACCCTTACGAATGAGAAACGCTTTTACTTTACTATCACTTTCACTTTTAACGCTCACCCTCCACGCTCAAACCGGCTGGAACAGCTTGCCTAATGCGCCCACGAGCCAGCGCATTGATGACATTTTCTTTGTGAACACAGATACAGGAGTGGCAGCTACGGCAGAAGGAAAAATTTACAAAACAGAAAATGCAGGCACCAATTGGTCCCTCAAGTTTTCATCGGCAAGCAATTACATGCGCAGTACCGAGTTCCTCAATGACAGTGTAGGTTTCGCCGGAACACTCTATGGGGATTTATTCAAAACAGTTGATGGCGGTGATACCTGGACTGACATCAGCAATCTTCTCAATCCGAATGTGAGCGGCATCTGCGGATTGAATGCGGTGAGTGACTCAATCATATATGGGGTAGGAATTTGGTTTGAGCCCGCGTATGTAATCAAATCAACCAACTCGGGACAGACGTGGTCGTACACAGATATGAGTTCGCTGGCACATGGCCTTGTTGATGTCTATTTCTTTTCTCCTGATACAGGATTCGTTACAGGAATCGGCCTGGATGACCAGGCGATTATCTTCTACACGGATGATGGCGGAGCAACGTGGGCGACCAAATATTCCGGAAATGATTATTCTACCTATGCCTGGAAGATTCAGTTCCTGAATCGCAGAGATGCAGTGGCCTGCATTGCGAGTACAAATGCTTCCACTGGCAGCGAAATGATCATGAGTTCTGATAGCGGCATGACGTGGCAGTTAAAAACAGTAACTCCCATGTATCATGAGCTGGAAGGAATCGGATTCATGAATAAGGCACACGGCTGGGTAGGCGGTTACTTCAATGGCATGTATGAAACAGTGGACTCAGGTGCTACGTGGAATTTAATTTCCGCAGGCAAAGATTTGAATCGCTATTTCAAAATCAATGACACACTCTTGTATGCGTGCGGACATTCTGTTTACAAATTCATTGATACTGCAACAACGATCGCTACTGATGTTTCTGAACCCTTTGTGCCGATACATACACTTGATGCCGTTTATCCGAATCCGGCCAGTGATGAGATCACGATCAGCTATACATTGCATAATAAGACAATGGTTGATCTGGCCCTATACGACGACATTGGAAGACGAGTCATACGATTCGTGCATCAGCACCAGGATGGAGGAAAATATTCTTTGCAGCCAAAAATTAATTCATTGCCCGCAGGAAAATATTTCATCACACTGAACACGAATGAAGGCGCCGTGGTTTCTGATTTCATTCGGATCGAAAGATGATTTTCTAAAAGATGAGATTAACTAACGGAAAGTTAAATTCATAACTTAGCAGAAACAAATCATTTATGACTGAAGTACTTTCTTACCGCGTTTTGCTTCGCAAGGAACCTGAAGGTGGATACACCGTTTTAGTTCCAACCTTGCCTGGTTGTATCACTTATGGAAACTCAATTGACCACGCGCTTGAAATGGCCAAGGAAGCAATCGAGCTTTATATTGAAGACATGAAAGCAGATGGAGAAGAAATTCCCACAGAGAAAGATGTTCTTGAATATCACATGACAATTTGAAATGGGAAAACTTCCTTCCTCCACTCCCAAAAAAATAATCAAGGTTCTTCAGTCGAAAGGATTTGTATTTAAGAGATCTACCGGAAGCCATCAAGTTTTTCAGAATAAACTAACGGGAAAAAGGACAATAGTTCCAATGCACAACAAAGATTTAGCTATTGGTACTCTGCTTAGCATTTTAAAAGAAGCAGGAATTGATAAGGAAGAATTAGAAAACGAAAAGAAGATAAAATCATGAGAGTAGCAGTAGTTGGAGCAACAGGTTTAGTCGGCTCTACCATGTTAAAAGTTTTAGAGGAAAGAAAATTTCCCCTGACGCAACTTATCCCGGTTGCTTCCGAAAAATCCGTTGGGAAAGAAATTGTCTTTAAAGAAGAGTTTTACAGAGTGAAAGGAATTCTGGAAGCCGTTTATTTGAAACCCGACATCGCATTTTTTTCCGCCGGGGCAAAAGTTTCAAGGGAATGGGCTCCCAAGTTTGCAAAGGAAGGAACTACGGTGATTGATAATTCTTCGTCCTGGAGAATGGAACCGAACATTCCGCTCGTCGTTCCCGAAATCAATGGTGATGTTTTAACGCCAGAAGATAAAATCATCGCCAACCCGAATTGCTCCACCATACAAATGGTGATGGTGCTTAATCCGCTTCACAAAAAATACAAAGTGAATCGTGTTGTGGTTTCAACGTATCAAAGTGTGAGTGGCACCGGAGCAAAGGGGGTGATGCAGTTGATGAATGAGCGTGAAGGAAATACCGGAGAAACAATTTATCCTCATTCGATTGATTTGAATTGTCTTCCTCACATTGATGTGTTTATGGAAAATAATTACACGCGCGAGGAAATGAAGATGGTAAATGAAACCCGCAAGATCATGCGCGCGCCGCACATCCAGGTCTCGCCGACATGCGTGCGTGTACCGGTACGTGGCGGGCATTCTGAAAGCGTGAACGTGGAATTTGAAAATGATTTTGATCTGAATGAATTGATTCAAATTCTAAAGAACACCCCCGGTGTAATTGTTCAGGATGATCCGGCAAATAGTATTTACCCGATGCCTGTTTCTGCTGAAGGAAAAGATGAGGTTTTTGTTGGACGAATCCGCCGTGGTCTCTCGCTTCAAAACACATTGAACTGTTGGATTGTTGCTGACAATCTGCGAAAGGGGGCAGCGACGAATGCCATTCAGATCGCAGAGTATTTAATTCAACAGAGAATTATCAACCGGGAAAAAAAATCCGGCGGGGAAACCGAACAGATTTCTACTTCACAAGCTACATGAGCAAGTTGCTCCAATGTCCGGTTAAAATTCTGTTTGATCGCCTGCAGGAACTTTTCCAAAGTTTTTCCGCAGGACTCTGCAAGCCTACAGGACTTTTCGAGGAACTTTGGAAAAGTTATTCAGCGGTTCGTTCTCTTTCATCGATTCAAAATAGAATATCTCGCCCCGATGTTTTCCAAACGTTCTTATCTTCCGGTTGAATTTGAGACAGAGTGAGCAAGCCATTCAAAACTCCGCAGAAAATAATTCTCAATCCTGCTATTATTATCAAAGCAAAAAAATTTTCTGAATCTGTTGTCAGCACTATTGATTACAAAGACAGCAATCAATCCAACATTGAAAAAATCCGCGACGATCATTTCATCAGCAAGTTGGGTGAAGAAGCGGTGAAGAAGTTGATGGAGGAAAGAGGTAACAAAGTGATTGGTCCTGATTACACCATTTATCCGGCGAAGAAAAAATCTTGGAGTACTGACTTAATGATCAATGAAATTGAAGTGGCTGTCAAAACTCAAAAGAAATCCGCTGCAAACAAATACGGTTTATCGTGGACGTTTCAATTTTCACAAGTGAGGAAAGATCCTATTCTCAAAAACCCTGAAGCATGGATTTGTTTTGTAGAATATGATGATACTGATGAAAAATATTCCTGCAGGGTTTTTCCTCCTAGAAAAATGAAATCTCTTCCTCTGAAAGAACCGAAACTTCAACATTTAAAAGGAAAGAAAAAAGTGGTGTACGCTAACGATCTCCTGTAGCGCGAAATTTATTTCGCGGCGACATGAATGTCGCGCTACATTAGTCAACGAGCGCAATATCAAACTGCACGAGATCCACAAAGTCATTCACACGTTCCTCAACATCTTCTTCAGTAAGTTCCACCAGGCGATCAGTGCCGAATTTTTCTACACAGAAGGAAGCCATCGCAGAACCGTAGATCACTGCGCGCTTCATGTTGTCATAAGAAATATCATTTGTCTTTGCCAGGTAGCCGATGAACCCGCCCGCGAATGCATCGCCTGCGCCCGTAGGATCAAAAACTTCTTCGAGGGGAAGCGCAGGGGCGAAGAAGACATTGCTTTCGTGAAAGAGCAAGGCCCCATGCTCACCCTTCTTTATAATCAGGTACTTCGGTCCAAGCGTCAGAATTTTTTTCGCTGCTTTCACCAATGAATATTCGTTGGAGAGTTGGCGCGCCTCAGCATCGTTGATCACAAGCACATCAATCATCGTGAGCACCCGCATCAGTTCCTTCAGCGTGTGCTGCATCCAGAAATTCATGGTGTCGAGTACGATTAGCTTCGGGCGCTGGCGTAATTGATTGATCACAGAAATCTGGATGGTGGGGGTAAGATTTCCGAGCATCAGGAAATCACAATCCTGGTAGCTTTCAGGAATCACCGGATCAAATGTTGCAAGCACATTCAGCTCTGTTACCAATGTGTCGCGCATATTCATATCGAGATGGTACTTTCCCTGCCAGAAAAAAGTTTTCTCATTTTCTTTGATCTGCACGCCTTCGGTTTTAACTCCGCGCTCATTCAGCATCGTGAAATATTCTTTGGGAAAATCGCCGCCGACAACGGAAACAAGGTTGATATTTTTTGTGAAGTAAGCAGACGCAATCGAAATGTAAGCACCGGTACCTCCTACGATCCTTTCTGCTTTTCCGAATGGAGTTTCAATAGAATCGAACGCCACAGTTCCTACAATAATGATGGAAGAATTCTTTTGCGGTGTGGATTGAAATTGTCTTTGCAATGTTTCAAATAGCGACATGGAATAACCTGAGGTTGGTTTGGTTGAGATTAAAGAGCGAAAAATTCAAATTGACGTTGCATTTACGGGACGAAGTTCAGCAAATTTTACTCCTGAAAATGATTCACCGATTCAGGGAAATCAATTTGTCTCTACGAAAAGAATTGCAAACTGTTTCTTTGCGCATCATGATTCAATTGATTGCTGACTCCGGCTCTACCAAAACAGATTGGAGATTGGTGAAGAATAACGAACAGACGACTGCCTTTCAAACGGAGGGGTTGAATCCATATCATCTCTCTGATTTAGTTATTCTGCACATACTTGGTGAGAACGTCTTACCCCATATGCAACAGACACCCGATGAAATTCATTTTTATGGAGCGGGTTGTGCAGCCGAAGAGAATAAGCAAGAGATGTTATCCTGCTTCAAACATTTTTTTCCTGATGCACAAATTGAAATTGAAACGGATTTACTTGGCGCAGCACGCGCATTATTGAATGATCAGAAAGGTGTTGTAGCAATTCTCGGCACCGGCTCGAACGCGGGAATCTATGATGGAAAAAAAATTTCAAAGTCATTCGATTCGCTTGGATGGTTTCTTGGTGACGAGGGAAGCGGCGTTAACATCGGAAAACTCATTCTTAGAGATTGGCTGCGCGGAAAATTTGCTTCAAAGCTTAGCAAGGCACTGGCTCAATATTGTCCCTTGACCCGCGATGAGATTTTGCAGCGCATTTATAACGAAGAAAAGCCCCTGGCTTTCGTTGCCGGATTCGCAAAGTTTGCGCATGAGCAGATTGCAAGTCATCAAATTAAGGAAATACTGAGAGAAGCATTTTATCATTTTATCCGTGAGGTAACTTATGTATTTAAGATCACAAGCAAAACACAATTACATTTTTGTGGAAGTATTGCATGGCATTTTCAGAATCAGCTCGCTGAAGAGGTAAGAGGTTATGAACTTTGGATGGGGACAGTTCTTCAATCACCGATAGATGCACTGGTAAAATATCATTCATCAAAATAAGAAAACCGATCATTTTTCCTGATCGATCTGCTCCCCGGGTTGGACTTGAACCAACGACCCTCTGATTAACAGTCATGTGTAAGGAGCTTTCCGTTGTTTTTATTTTTTTGGTGTTTCTCTATGAAAATTCATTTTCATAGGGGGGATTCTCGGAGAATACTTTTCGTTAATTTTGGTTTATTATCAAAAATGTATGTACTATTGTATGCAAATGAAAAACATTGAAAAGGGAGTAAGCACCGCGATAGTACTGGATACAAGACGGAATAAAATTGATGGATCATTTCCAGCGAAGTTGAGAGTAACTTATAGACGAAGACAAATGTATTATACAACTGGAATGTCATTTACACAAGAAGAATTTCAGCGAGTTTGGGTTGCTGAGAAACCACGAAAGGAGCACAAAGAAAGTCAACTACTTCTCAGAGGCATAGAGAAGAAAGCAGTAGACATCATTGAATCACTTCCCACATTTACATTCGATAACTTCAAAAAACATTTTCAATCGAATAGTGGTGAGGTCGAGAGTCTATATTCTGCATTCGAGAATTACATCGACCAATTGGAACATGAAGGCCGAGTTGGGACAGCAAGCAGTTATCAATGCAGTCTCAGCTCTTTAAAAAAAATTACCGGAAAAGATCGTCTGAATTTCTCTCAGGTGGATGTGGATTTTCTAAAGGCATACGAGCGAAAAATGATCGAAAAGGGAAACTCGTTAACCACGGTTGGAATCTATACCCGATGTATCAGAACATTGTTCAACGAAGCAATCGAAAGTGGCATTGTGAAACGTGAATCTTATCCTTTTGGAAAGAGGCGATATCAAATTCCAGCTTCGCGAAATATTAAAAAAGCTATTCCAATAAGTGACATCGGCAAATTATTTCATTACAAAGCAATCGCAGAAACCACTGAGCAATGGGCGATTGATATGTGGAAGTTCAGTTACCTCTGCAATGGAATGAATATTCGTGATATTGCTAATTTAAAATTTCGAAACATTGAAAGTGATAAGATCACATTCATAAGAGCTAAAACGGAACATACGAGACGTAAGAATCAAACCTCGATAGTTGCAATGATTACAACTGAAGTACAGAAAATTCTTAACCGCTGGAAGTCAAAACAACACTCGCCTGATAATTATATTTTCGAAATCCTTAAGTCTGGACTAACACCCAAGCAACAACTTGGCCGAGTCCATCAAGCTACAAAAACGATTAACAAATATGTGAAACGTATTGCATTGAAATTGAAAATTGATAAACCTGTTACAACCTATACAGCTCGGCATTCCTTTGTGACCATTCTCATGAATGATGGTGCTCCGGCTGAATATATTCGAGACCTCGTTGGACATACAGACATCCGAACTACTCAGAATTATATGGGTGCAGTTCCAGATGAAATACGACGTGGATATGCGCAGATGTTGACCAACTTTAAGTTGAACCATAAGCGGTCAGGATAAACTTTGCAAGCAGGGGGTCATCGGTTCGACTCCGTTCACCTCCACCCAAACTGGATAAGGGTTTCAGCGAAAGTTGAGACCCTTTTTATTGAGCTGGTTTAAACATTTTGAGGCTTATAACATCTTAAGTGGGAGCTTTTAGCTATTAGGCTGAAGCTTTTGAAAAATTTTCTGTTGCAGATTTTGACCCTCATCATTGTTGAGCGATGGATGCCATCCCAATATTTACGATGAGGCTACAAATGTGCATTTCTACCTCGCAACGGCGAAAAACAGCACCGTTGGATGGTGAAGGAGACATGAGTTGTAACAAAATTCGCCGGGCGATAAAATTTATACCGTTTTGAAATCTTCTGATCCCATCAGCCTGCTTCACGGAAGTACCTTCTCCTTTCCACCGAAACAAAAAGAAACCATTTCTGGCCTTGCCTTCTATTTCAATATGGTGATTTCGCAGGCGGTGTGAGTTGGGTAGAAAATTGTGCTGGTGTGATTCGTGTTGCAGAGTGTGAAATTAAAGAACCGCTGGATGGTGCGCTTCCTAATTTTAAGATACCCCTGCATTGTGGTATTTTAAAAAATACCAGTAATTGGGGATGTGCAATAGTTTTAAACAGAGTTTCTTGCAGCCTGAAAGAGAAAAGAAATTAAGAATCTCATCGAGAGAGATTCATGGTTAGAATCCACTCTTAACAACATAGATTGAGAAAAGCTAAATATCAACAGGGTAAGGAGTTTAGTAAAAAATTATCCATTACGAAGTAAATAGAAATAATACTTTGTTAGCCGAAATTTTAATTGTCTTGTAGTAAGGAAAAATTTCATATTATCTTCCTCTAAAGAGAATAATATTTTTCAGTGAGAAATGATTGTCGTAATCAAGTTTGAACGGTTGAATTGAATTTTTTAGAAGCCCCTTCGGAATTTCGATTAAGCATTTGAGAAATAAATTAAATTGCCACTTTAACCATCTATAGAATGAATAGAAGCACACATTTTTTTTCTAGCATACTTTTAATCATTATTATACCATTAGGACCGATTATTTTAGAAGCAATATTAAAGCATGGGACTATAACGGATCAATCTTTAACACTTACTGCTGCCATTTTTTCGGTCTCTGTTGGTACGGCATCTGATAGGTTTTTATTTATGCTGTTCTCGGTTTTTGTTTGCGTATTTTTTTCAGTCTGCTATGGATATATTTTGGGTAACCCTGATAGCCTTTCTTTTGTTCATTTAGCTGCTCTTTTTCTAATTGCAGTAATATCATTACTACACTTAGCAGAAAGATATGTAAGGCATTTTAAAGAGGGAGAGATTTTTATAAGACCATTTAAATAAGCAGACACTATGATTGCTCTTCAAGTTCTTTCCATTTTAGTAATTATTTTAACTACGTTACTAGCGGTTTATCAATTAAAATCTCTAAGGGAGAGAAGCAATTTAATATATTCATATGGTACCGAAATAAAGTTGCTAGCGACATCAAATACTAACAAGCGCATAATTAAAGACAGAATTTATAAAATGCAAATAAAATTTTCTGATTGGAGTCTATTAATGATTGCAGATGCTTACTCTTGGCCTTTATTTGCCATAACTTGTCTACCAAAGCTTTTATTTATAAGCTCAGTTAATCCCAAAATTATCGTAGTGTGGAAGGAAATCATGCAATTCATACCTTCAGCAATAGAGTATAAGGTAATTGGAGAATTTTGTAATGGAGAAGTATTGAAATTGAAGCTGTCCAAGGATGCTCAACTAACTTTTAATGTTATTGGTTCTCGCATCGAAGATGCTCGTAATAATAATCCTTATCAGAGTTATTCTTCTTTGCAAGGAGTCGTTAATCAAATTGTAAATGAAGTGGAACTTGAATTTAAGAGTAAGGGCGAAGTACAGTCAACAAAAGACATCCATGAAAAGCGTATGCAATTCTTAAAAAAACAATTCGACATTAATATGGGCGAACAATGAAATCAGTTGATGATAAGATCTTAAATATTATTGGGAATGCTTTAAGACAGAAACCCGAACTTCCATCAATCAACAATCTTTTACATGATATAGTTGAAATCTTCAATGCAAATGGAGCAATACTTTGGGAAATAAATCCAAAATCTAAGAGGTTATTAACTATTGCACAGTGGTTTGAAGGGAATCAAAAACATGTAATTCATAGCGTCCCGATTGAAGGTTCCGTTACAGGCAAAGCAATTAATGAGATGCAAATGAATTATGTTCCGAATATAGATAGAAACAAGCAAGTTTATAGAAATGCAAGCTTTTGGAAAGAATTTGAAATCAAATCGTTTTTAGTAATTCCAATTAAATTCAAAGATAATAATCCAGGCTCCTTAAACATTTACTCTTCTAAGACAAATCCATTTTCAAAAGACAAGCGTAAACAATTAGAAATCCTAGCCTTATTACTTCCGGATTTATTTGAATCCTTGAGGGACCGTGTAACTTTCCACTTAATTACCACAATAGATGAGCGATTGCGTGAGGCTCAAAAAAATTCCAATAGATCGAGAAATAAGTTAAAAAAAATTTTCTCCTACATATGCAAAGAAATTCAACAGACTTTTCAATGTTTTGAGATTTCGATATTTCTTGAAGATCCTTTCAAGAAAACTTCTGAATATGAGCGTATTGCCTCAACTTGGAACAAGCAAAAAGGTAAGAAGTCCTATAGAAGAAGCCAAAAAGCTGGACTTACCGGATGGATTCTTTATAACAAGAAATCTGTTATTATACCAGATCTTCTGCAATTTAGTGAGCAGTATGAAATGATTCAGAAAGAGTATCCTGGCATCAGATGGTTAGATAGAGCAAAAATAAAATCTTCAATAAGAGGAGCATTGAACCTTCAACAAGGTACAGAGACTCATCCATTGAGTTTTTTGGGTGTACCAATTTTGGTCGGAGAAAAAACTTACGGGGTAATCCGGTGTTGCGCTGCCTTACAAAGCCCTTATTATTTTGGCGTACAAGAGCTTAAAATGTTAGAATTAGTTGCTACAAGAATTGGTCATTCTTGGAAGAATTGGATCCAGCAACGGTTGATTGATGAAGAAAGCCGATCTTGGCGTGAAGTTGTTAAATCAACAAGTAGTCTGGATTTGTCTATACTAAATGAACTTGAAAGTGATAATCCAAATCAGAATAGCATATTTGATAAAGTATTTGTGTCCTTAGCAAAAGCAATTCCGGGTGCTGACATAATGGATGTGAGAATATTAGACAAGAACAAAAAGGAATTATATTTTGCCTCTACGTATGGTGATGCTTGGAATATGGGATCAAAAGAAGATATAAGAGCGCGGAAAGAAAGAAGATTTTCCGTCAATAACCAAGACTCAATCTCAGCAGGTGCAAAAGTATATAATTCACGAGAAACGCTTGTACTTGACCCAATCAAGCGAGACGATCCTTATGATGGAACTTTCAAAGAAACAAAAAAAATAATTGTAGCCCCATTATTAGAAGGAAATAATGTTCTTGGAGTTCTTGACATTCGATCAACCAAAAAAAATCGTTTCCCATTACCAGCGAGGCCAGTAACAGAATTAATGGCCAGACAACTCGCAATATACTATCATTTAATAGCGACCATTATTGAACTCAGAAATCTTAAGGATCAACAAGTTCAAACGTTTCAAGATTTGAGCCATCAGTTTAAAGGTCCAATCAATCAGGCCACTTCCAGAGCAAGAATCGCAATTGCAGATGCTAAAAGGACTGAATCAGAGAAAATGTTAAAAAATCTATATCGCGTGTCAGGATTATGTAATAAGGCAAATAGGGTCGCTAAAAATATTCGTTTATTTTCGCATTTAGCGAAGAATATTCCTTTGCAAATAAATTTTTCTCCAGTAATCGCATCTCAAATTGTCAAACTTTCAATTGAAACTGCATCAGATAATTTAGTTATGATTAATCCTCTCAGAAATATTAGGATTAACGTAGATAAGGAGAGTTTTAATTTTTTAGATGGCTATATCTTAGAATTAGATATTGAAATGTTGGAACAGGCATTAAATGCTCTTTTGGACAATGCTACTAAATATTGTTATTCAAACTCCAAAATAAATATAAACGGAAGTCTAACAAGAAGAGGACATTTTCAAATAATTGTATCTAATAAAGGAATTCCCATTAATTCCAATGAGATCTCATTTTGTTCGCAGCGTTCTTGGCGAGGCGAATATGCAAAAATTACAACGGGTGAAGGAGAAGGAATCGGGCTTTGGGTTGTAGATCATATAATGAAAGCACATGGAGGAAATCTGGTCGTTTTGCCAACAAGTCAAGAAGGAGTTACTGAAATAAAATTAGTTTTTCCAATAAGAAAAATAAGAAAATGAAAATATTAATTGTTGAAGATGATTATAGCCAAGCTGATTGGTTGGTTTTGCAAATTACAGATAGATTTAAGGATTACTCTATTGATTTGATTGAAACAGAATTAGAGTTTCGTACTAAAATAAAGACTATAGAAGATAATCCACCAGAGTTAATTTTAATGGACATCATGCTGAGATGGACTAATCCATCTCCAGAAATGGTTAAGCCCCCAATAGATATTGCTAAATCTGGCATTTTTGATGCCGGTTTTAGATGTCAAAACCTTTTAAAACAAAGTGAGAAAACAAGGAATATTCAAATAATATTCTATTCTGTTTTGGATAAAGACGATCTAGAATCAAAATTAAAAAATATGCCTTCTAATGTTGTTCATTTAAAAAAAGAGGCGAACATGGCTCCACTTTTTAACCAAATGAGAAAGGCACTAAAAATACGTAGAGTTAAATAATTGTGCCTATATCGTATTCAAAGTGTAAATAACTAAGCAAGCACTACGGGATTCATACCTATGATTTTTCTTGGTGTTGGATCATAATTTTGTGAGATAGAGCAAATTTACTGTTTTAACTAAACGAGGAGGGGGTACGCAACTTATTTTAGTTTGAAAAACCAACATTGCGGATCAGAAAATCATTACTTGACTTTCGCAATGAATTTAGCATATAGGTTCAGCAATCTTGACGAAATCAATTTGATCACCTGCACAATAATAGAACAGACTGATGTATTCAAAATAAGCCGATGTTGAATATTCCGGACCATATTGACCCACCTATTCCGGAGTAATCTGACCCACCTATTCCGGACTAAGTTGACCCACCCCTGGGAATAAAATTCCGGAGCATATTGACCCACCCCTTTTAGTGTTTTGGATTTGATGCAAAAGCCATTTGCCCTCGATTAATATCGGGGTCAAAACGAACATGGCGGCAAAACCTAAGAACATGCATCAGATCAAACACATTATTGAATTACAGCTACAGGGGAAAAGTATCCGGCAAACAGAACGGCTTACCGGCATTGCCCGAAATACGATCCGCGAGTATCTGCGAAAGATTAAAGCGCGCAACATTGCATTGGAACAAATGCTGATGCTCGATGATGAGTCGCTCAGCGCGGTGTTATACCGCGAAGATATTCCAGTGCTGCACCGTAATGAACGCCATCGCTCCATCGCAAAGGAGATGGAATATTTTTCAGCAGAACTGCATAAGCGGGGAGTAACCCGACAACTGCTTTGGGAAGAATATCGGAAAGAAAATCCTGATGGGTATGGATACAGTCAATTCTGCGAACACCTGGGGCGCCACCTGAAGCGTAGTGATGCCGTGATGCACTTCACGCATCAACCCGGTGAACAAATGCAGGTGGACTTTGCAGGAGATAAACTTCACTATATTGACAGATCCACCGGGGAGCTTATTGGCTGTGAGGTGCTGGTGTGCGTGTTGCCTTACAGCAACTATAGTTTTGCCATCGCACTTCGCTCACAAAAGCAGGAAGAGTTCATTCGCGGTATCTGTGCTGCACTCGAATATATGGGCGGTGTGCCACAGAGTATCAAGTGCGATAATCTTCGTTCGGCAGTAAGCAAAAGCAATCGCTATGAGCCGCAGTTTACCGAAGCGATGGAGTATGTAGCCACTCATTATGGCACCACTGTCCTGGCTTCCCGTGTTCGCAAGCCGCGCGACAAGGGAAGTGTAGAAAAAGCTGTTGACCTTTCTTATAAGCGCATCTATGCACCACTTCGCCATCACAACTTTTTCAGCATCGAACAACTCAATGCTTCTATCCGCGAACAATTAGAACAGCACAACAGCCGGTTGTTTAAGGGAAAGAATTATAGCCGCAAAAAATTATTTGAAGAAGAAAAAAAAGTACTCAAAGAACTCCCTGTTGAGCGCTATGAGATCAGGCACATCACCTATGGCAAAGTGCAGAGGAACTATCATGTGATTGTGGGAGAAGACTATCATCAGTATAGTGTTCCGTTTACCCTCATTGGAAAGAGACTGAAAATCGTTTATACGGCTGACACCGTAGAAATTTATGACGCGATGAAACGCGTTGCCATTCACAAACGCGACTACAAAAAACATGGCTATTCGACAAATGCAGAACACATGCCTGCCCACCATCGTCATCAGTTTGCTGCTAAAGGATGGAATGCAGAGTACTTCGAACAACTGGCTGCTGCCGTCGGTACTTCCACGCTTGAAGTGATAAAAAGAATACTGAGTTCTAAATTTTTCTACGAACAAACCTATAACAGTTGCCTGGGAATACTTCGCCTGGGTAAGCAATATACCAACGAGCGATTGGAAGCTGCCTGCCAGCGCGCCCTGGCTTCTCCGGTGATCAACTACCGAACCATCGCCAACATTCTTAAAAACAATATGGATAAACAAGCTACCCTCTTTGATACTGCTGACGCTGCCATCCCTGAACACGATCAACTGCGCGGTCCATCGGCGTATAAATAAAACACCGTCAAAATTTTTTTTCTAATCCTAAAAACCCAAAATCAAAAAACATGAACACAACCATTACCCTCCAACAACTCAAGGATCTGAAGCTTGCAGGCATGGCGCGCAACTATGAATCTGTTTTGCAACTGCCATTGCACCAACAACCTGAAAGCCACGCACTCATTGCCGGGCTGACAGAAGCGGAAATACAGAACCGCGTTCACTACAAAACACAACTATATCTCAAACTCAGCAGACTCCGCTACCAAGCCATGACCGAGGAGATCAGCTTCGGTAAAGAGCGGGGCTTATCGAAAGAACAACTTCAGCAACTTAACGATTGTACTTATATCGAACGGGCAGAAAACATCCTGATCAGCGGAGCTACCGGTTCAGGAAAAAGTTTCCTTGCTTGCGCCTTGGGACATCAGGCATGTGTGATGGGATACAAAACCATGTACCTCAACCTGAATCGATTCACTGAAAAAATCATCCACTCTAAACTCGATGGATCGTTTATAAAAATGCTCAATCAAATTGAAAAGATCAGTCTGCTCATACTCGATGACTTCGGATTGTCACCACTCGACCAGAACACGCGGCTTGCATTGCTGCAAATACTGGAAGATCGCTATGGGAAAAAATCCATCATCATTGCATCCCAATTACCAATCAGCAAGTGGCATGAATCCATTGGTGAACCGACATTGGCAGATGCAATCATGGACCGCTTACTTGCCAATGCTCATCGTTTTGAACTAAAAGGAGAGTCGCTGCGCAAAAAAAACAAACCAAAAAACTACTACATTTGAACCATCAAATTCAAGTCACCAAAAGGTGGGTCAATATGCTCCGGAATTTTATTCCCAAGGGTGGGTCAACTTAGGCCGGAATAGGTGGGTCAGTATCACCGGAATAATCACGATGTTGCAATTTCGTCTCTATCCTTCAATTCCACCTTCATCTACAAATACTCCCATTCCTGTTAACTCTTTACTTTTTTATCCTGTGCAGCTCAGGACAAAACAGTCACCCCTGGTCTAAATGCTAAATGCCTCGGTGGTTCATCAACTGATTATGGATATTCTGTGGCCGTTACTTATGACAGGGGATATATTGTTACCGGCGTAAGTTTTTCTCCCTCCCATGAGTGGCAATTAGCAAATAGAAAAATATGTAAATCCAAGTGTGTATGTGTGGATCAACCCAAAAAGGAAAATTTCAGCGGAATATTTTTTATGGACGGGATATTATTCATGGCATTCTCCTATACAACCTATTGATTAATTTGATCTTGGATACGCCCTTAAGTCGCTCAGTGCGGTTATATACCGCGAAGATATTCCGGTGTTGCACCGCAATGAACGCTATCACACCATTGCCGAGAGATGGAATATTTTTCTTCAGAGCTGCACAAGCGCGGAGTAACTCGACAGCTGCTTTGGGAAGAAGACCG
>Ga0134121_10000497_pt1 | contig 44971 bp, 69 predicted proteins | sample KB301_FD_96463 | JGI IMG/M metagenome (GOLD analysis project Ga0134121, IMG submission 96463) | Terrestrial soil microbial communities without Nitrogen fertilizer from Kellogg Biological Station, Michigan, USA - KB3-0-1 | ecosystem: Environmental > Terrestrial > Soil > Unclassified ...
CGATTATTACAATGAACCGATGGCTTGTTTTTCTATAGCTGCTCACGAACACTCAACAATGTGATTGTGGAAAAAGGAACATGAAGTAGACGCCTTTCGAAACATGCTTGAAAAATATGGTGGTCAGGGACAAATATTTGCATGTGTTTCCGACACCTATGACATTTTTAACGCTACTTCTAATTTATGGGGCGGAACTCTTCGAGAGGAAGTTATCAATAGTGGTAGCACTTTGGTGATTCGTCCAGATAGTGGTCATCCTGCAACAATAGTGTTACAGGTGTTACAACGATTGGAAGAAAAATTTGGAATTACAATCAATTCGAAAGGATATAAGGTTCTTAACAACGTCCGTGTAATTCAAGGTGACGGCATCGAATATGATTCTATCGCTGAAATTTTATCAGTAGCGACAGACGCCGGTTATTCTGCAACAAATATTGCGTTTGGAATGGGTGGAGCACTTCTTCAAAAAGTGAATCGAGATACTTTCAATTTTGCTCATAAGGCGTGTTATGCGGTCGTAAACAATGAACTAAGGGATATCTATAAAGACCCAGTAACAGGTAGTTGGAAGAAGAGCAAATCTGGAGACCTCGATTTGTATAGTTGTTATGATAGCAACGGAAAGAATTATAAAACACTCGTTCCGAACAAGTCACATATTCATCTCAAAAATGGTGATTTGTCATGGCTTCCTTCTGCGACTCGGATTGTTTACGAAAATGGTAATATCGTTGTAGACGATACGTTCAGTGCTATTCGTGCTCGGGCATGCGAAACCTTAGATTTACCAACAGTATGAATACAGAAAAATGGACCACAATAGACAACACCATTAGAGTTGCTCCAAGCTCTTATCCCATGCGTACGACGAACAAACGTATCTGCATTGATTGTGGAGATTCGTTTCACTCTAAAAGAATGGCAGAACGATGTTCCGTTTGCTTGATAAAATGGCTTGTTAAGTTAGGCGAATGAAATTTGCAAGTGTTTTTATTTCAGGACCATATTCTGGTGACGTTGAAGAGAACGTTCGTAAAGCACTTGAAGCTGCTGATTCGTTAATGGCTTTAGGTTACGTACCATACGTTCCTCATCTTTGTCACTATTGGGAACTTAAGAGTCACAAGTCTTATGAAGAATGGAATTGTTACTTTAATAAATGGCTTACGATTTGTGACTACGTTCTTCGATTACCCGGAGAAAGTTCAGGAGCAGATGCAGAAGTAAAATTGGCAAATGAACTTGGAATTAGAGTTGTTGACTCAATTGATTCTTTGGTGATAGCTTCTGCTTGTTATCCTTTGGGAAAGGAAATTGAAACTTAGCAAATCATCAATAGCGTATTTGGAACTTCTAAGTCTGAATCTTGGTTGTATTAGATGATGAGAGACTGAATTTGTAACACTTCTAATCCATTGCGATGTGTGCGACATGTTAGACAATGGAAGCTGGCGATTCGCACAAAGACCAGAGGCAGTGTTACTTTGAATTATCATAATGAGAGCGGACTGCTCTTGATTAAAAACGGTTACGACTGACAACCGGGAGTCTGTGAAAAAGTCGTTATTAGTAACAGACGTGAATTTCTCTCATCAAAGTCCGTTTGGTTTTGACGAATCAGCGGACTCTAATTTTAATAGAAGTTTGAACACAGTTCAAATGGTGGAGTGGATGAATCAATCATCCCCAAACAAAAATTCCCACTTGATGAGATTCAAGTGGGTTTTGTTTTATAAAAACAAGAATATGAAAAATCTAAAATCAGTTTGGAAAATTTGGAATCAGTTAGACCGACTGTTTGGACGCGTCCAAATTCCTTGTAAATACGCAAAGAACATTGTCGTGATTGATTGTGAAACGACCGGAACCAATGCAGGTTATCATGAGTCTTTTGAATGGGGTGCGATTTTGGTCGATGGTCACACTTTTGAATCTATTGGAGAACTTTGTTGGAGGCATAAAATTCTATATCCTGAACGAGCTACTTCGAAAGCCATGAAAGTTAACGGTCAGTCTTTAGAAGAACTTTCAACATTGCCGATGACAGAAGCTCAATTTGTTAAGAGCTTTCATTCATTTTTTATTAAAAGCTCTTCTATACGTCTGTGCGCTTGGAATGCTGGTTTTGATGTGGCGTTTCTTAAAGCTGCTTATGAGCGAACAGGATACCAAAAAGAGTGGGAAGAAATAGACCATCATATCATCGACCTGTGGACCATCTTTGACTACTACAATCATACTCGCTTGAATGGTTCAAATACTAATTGGCTTGGCATTACAGGGGCAGCAAAGGCTCTTAATATCGAGATACCAAAAGACCTCAATCTTCATCGTGCTCTTGATGATTGTAAAATTGAATACCTTATTTTGAAAAAGCTGTTTCAAATTTGAACTTTGAGTTGTTATCATTGGTTTCAAAATCATGTTTGTTAGTCTTTTTTCAGATGCATCTCATTGTAGCAAATTACAAGTAGCTGCTTGGGGCGCATGGATAAAATCTGAACGAGGTCGCATATATGGAGGAGCGCCATTTAAAAACACTGTGGCAAATTCATTAGCGGCTGAAATGATGGCTGTGGCAAACGCATTGACACTTGGAATCAATAAGGGAATCATACGTTCTGGTGATACTGTATTGATTCAATCCGATTGTAAAGAAGCACTCGCATTTTTCGAGAAACACAATCGTGGTACCAGAACGTATGACGAATTGTCTCGATTCGTTCGCAAACTGTCTGTCACACATAACATTCTCTTGAAATGGAAGCACGTTAAAGGTCATGTGACTGGCGGGGCAACGAGAAATGAAGTAAATAATATTTGTGATAGAATAGCGCGAAGAGAAATGAGAAAAGCTAGAACACTTAAAACAGGAGAAATAAATGTCTGACCGTCACAGGGGTTATATCGTTATTTTGGAAAACGACATCAAAGATGAATATTCCGAAGAAGTAATCAATGCTATTCGAATGTTTAAAGGTGTCATTAATGTTGAACCAATTGTAACAAATCCTGATAGTCTGATTTCGGAAGAAAGAGCTAAACGCGAACTTCGAACGAAAATCTTTGATATTCTTAAGTAGAGAATTGAATGAAAAAATATTGGACCGAATTCGTAGATTATACATATCAAGACGCCGTTTTAGATTCGAAAGATGATAGCGGCCAAGATTTTTCTTGGAGTGCCATTCAGTATTATCTCTGTTGGTGGGGCAGGAAAATATGGAAGGGTGGAAAAGACCTCGACCTTTCGGTCCCAAATTCACTTCATCTCCTAGAAGAAGCACAGGAGCTTATCAATGCTATTGAAGCTTATAAGAAGAATCCGACCAACAGAAAGCTTTTTGATGATGTTCGATACGAGCTTGCTGACATTGTAGGGTTTGCCTATGATATTGCAGGAGACTTTGGAATCAATCTCACGACAGCCATTCTTGAGAAGATGGAAATAAACAAGAAGCGGAAATGGCATGAGCCAGATGAGAATGGAATGATTCGACATATTGAAGAACCAGACCCATCACTTAGTGTGCCAATAGTTGCCTGTGGCCGAGTTACATCAAATTTCAGTGTAACCAACGCTTCAAAAGATGGTATAGAAAAAACTCTAACTGGAATCAAAATACCAAATTTGAATAATTGGCTTTGGTTTCATGATAATGATATGAAAAGCGATGGAAACGTTTTTATTGGAACCAATGGCTTCATATCAGTTGATGAAGGATTTAAACACGTTCCATATTTGGAAATTGACCGAAGTCTTATCCAAGGTACGGTTCGTTCGTTTTTCTTTTTTTAAAAAATGGCTGTTAGAACGTGTCTTTGGTGTGGTGAACCGATTCAATTGAATTTTGATAATCGGTTTGTTGCGCATCTTACGGTAGAATCGAATCCGAAAGAGTGTAAAGGCAGTTATGAACAACAACTTATGAAAGCAGAGATTATCGTAACTTCTGGTGACATGTTTTCAGTTAATGCTGATGGAATAGTGAATCCTTGTAATGCTTTAGGAATTGCTGGTGCAGGACTGTCTAAGCTTTTTCGAGAGATGTATCCGGACAATTTCGAGCTTTACGTAGAGGCTTGCAAGAACCGTGTTCTCAAGCATTCGATTGTGTTTATGACACACAATCCAGAACGAAGACATCCGTTTGTGTTCAATTTCCCTTCAAAGCCAAATCCTCGTATTCCAGCAAATCTTGGAAACATATCTTCTACAATGCCAAGCTTCATTCAGAAGCTAAAAGAAGCTCAGATAATGGGATTGTCTTCTGTAGTTGTTCCTGCTTTGGGATGTGGTCTTGGAGGATTGTCGTGGGACAAAGTCTTACTCATACTGCAATATTATCTTGAGCGAGTTGAATGGACTTTTCCAATCACAATTTATCTTTTTGGACCTCAATGAAATTTTCGCTATGTCAAAAACGTCTTATCAAATTCCATTTGATTCAAAAGGAAATTTGGAATCATATCCTTCAACACATACGGTCTGGAAGGAAAATTTTGAGTTTGATGCAACATTGACGTTTGATGGATTCTATCGAGGACGAAGTGCGGCAGGTACGACATTTATTAATAAACAAACGGGTCTATCTTATTCCATGTTCCTTAAGGACTTTGATGAGGTTATACGAAAAGGTATCTTCAATGGAGGTTTAATCATAGGTCGATTCACATTTCAAAAGCGCGGAAAAAATTATGGAATCAGAATGATATGAAAATTTTCGAACGTTTAATTTATGCTGGCCGGTGGGTCATTGCTCCAATGTATGTCGGCCTCTTTGTTGGCAATCTCATCTATGTTTATAAGTTTTTCGTAGAACTGCTTGATTTGTGCGAACGCATTCTTGTTATTACAGAAGCAGAGCTTCTAATAGGAATTCTCAATCTTGTCGATATTACGATGATTGGGAATCTTATCGTTATGATTATGATAGGAGGATACTCCATCTTTATTCAGAAAATCGTAATCCGCAATGAAGAAGAACGCCCTCAGTGGTTAAACAATATCAACTCTGGAACCTTGAAGGTTAAAATGGGAATGTCGCTTATTGGAGTTTCAAGCATTCATCTTCTTAAAGATTTCGTCTCTCAAGGAGACATCAATTGGAAACATGTGGTCATTCATTTGATTTTTGTAACGTCATCATTTGCGATGGCAAAGATAGACAGTATCTTACATCCAGTAATAAATCATGGTAAATAAAAAATATGTGTTCGTATTGTGTGCGTTCGTCTTCACGTTTAGTTGTTGTTCAAAAAAGCATAGGACCATCTCGTCTCATTCTAAAGTGTATCATTTGAAAAATGGAACATACGGAATACAAAATGATGGGGACTTTTTTATTTACTATTTGGGTTCCGACCCATATAACGGTTCTAACACTTCTCTAACGCTTACATCAAGCGGTCGATGGGTGAATGAAGGTAAAATTACACCAAGCGAAAAAGAAGAAATAGAGACAGAACAACCGGTCGAAGAAATAGAGACGACTGAAACAGCCACCGAATCGGATGCTAATGACGCCGGAGAAAGTTCCGATGGGAGCGATGGTGGAGGAAGTGATGGAGGAGACGGCGGCAGCGATGGAGGTGGAGGAGGCGACTAATTTTCTAAAAGAAATAAATAAAACAACCCTAGTTTTTGAACTTCAAAGTGAAACTGCTGGTTGTATCATCATAAGTTACTTAACAAAACAATTAAACACATGAATGATACACTCGATTTAAGTAATGTTCTTAAAGGAACAGGAGTCATCTCAACAGCGGTCGGCCCAAAGCATCTTTTGGATGTTAATCCAGACGAGGGAACTATTGTCGGCTGTCTTAACAGCAATGATAACATTTATCATCGTTCAACATCGAAGAATTGGACTGAACAATCGTATGGTAATCTTCCTTACGAGCGTTTGGAAGGCGTAACAATCGAAAATCTTCTAACTAAGACCCACCTCGATTGGCAGGTCAACAAGGTTCCTCTATACACAGAGGTTGGTGATTCGAAGATTCTTGTTCCAGATTATTACGGAACGTTACGAGAAGATACAAATGAAGTTCTCGGAATCGTGAAGTCGCGATACGAAGTATTGCAAAATTCACAACTCGTTGACGCTGTCACACCGTTCATGGAAATCGAAGACCTGTGTCTTGAATCGGGCGGTTATTTCAGTGACAACAAGAACAACCGTGCTGGTCACAAGGTCTACATTCAATTCAAGCTTCCAAATTACATCACAGTAAACGGAGACCCGACAGAAACAATGCTGTTCATCAGCAATTCGCATGATGGAACGTCTGGAGTGTTCATTGGATTGACGTGCGTTCGTACTGTATGCCGCAACACGTTTCAGATGAATTTAAACAGTGCTTCTATTCGTATTCGTCACACAGCAACGATGAACGACAAAGTCATTCAAGCATACAAGACTTTGAACATTGCAAATCAGCTTACGACGCAACTCAATGACATCTTCAACCAGATGTCGAGTGTTTCTGTCAACACGAAGCAAATCAACGAGGTTCTTACACTTGTTGCGACTCCTGAGTACAAGCAAAAGGGTAAGGAAAACGAGGAGCAGAGTACGCGCATCAATAACATTGTTGCTGACATGAGCGAGTGGGTTGAGAAGGAGTTCAACAGTTCTCCGGCACTCAACGGCAATATGTATGGACTTTGGAATGGCATTACGGCTTATTACAATCATGGTGTAAACTTCCGTAAATCAGACCGGTTCAATCAAATTATCATGGGCACGTCTGCAAAGAAAATGGATAAGGCATTTGGTATTCTTACCAAGACGTTAGCCTAAGACCAAAAACGATACGCAACCGGGACCATTCGTTGGGTGGTCCCAAATAATCTTTAATTACTCATAAAAACAATATAGACTATGGCAGTAAAATGGGATGTACCTGTTCAACGTGGCGGAGATATTCACAACTTCTTTCCGCAAAATATCAAGATAAATCCAGACCTTAACGGTCGGGCAGAAACGCCAGACATTGAAGAAATGATAGAAAGCATTTTTCATCATGGCCAAATCAATCCGGTTGAAATTCGTAAAGAGGCGGGTGTTCCCGTTCTTGTTTCAGGATTCTCTCGATACCGGTCGATTGTAGAAATCAATAAGCGGAATCTCATTCCGGGTGGTCTTCGACTAAAATGTGTTTACGTCCAATGCGATGAGAAAGAAGGTTTTATTCGAAATATTGCGGAGAACCTTCATCGTAATGCGACTACACCTTTAGATGATGCTCACAATTGTCGTAGACTTCAACAGTGGGGCAAAACCATTGAAGAGATTGCAACATTAATCCATCAAAAACCAGCATGGGTAAAAAGTCGTCTCGCTTTGTGCGAAGCTTCACAAGAAGTCAAAGAGGCATTGAAAAATAAGCGCATCAAAGCAACTGCTGCCGTAACGCTTTCAAAGGCGAGTGCTCAAGCTCAAAAAGACGCTGTGAGTGGAACAAATAAAATCACTACTCGTGACATTCAGAAAGCAATCGGCAAGAAGAGCAGAATAAGCTTTAAGGAGCTTCGAGACTTCATAAGTTCGCGTACAGGTCCAGCAGAAGATAGTTCTGTAAAGACCTTTGCGGAAGAGCTTCTAAAGATGATGGATGGTGAGTAATAGTTACAAGGAGCCTGTAGCTCCTTGATTGGGCCTTTAGCTCAGTTGGTTAGAGCAACCGACTCATAATCGGTAGGTCGTAGGTTCAAGTCCTACAAGGCCCACAATAAAAACAAGATAATGCGAAAGATTACAATAAATTTCGAAGATGGTAGCGTTCATACAATAACAGAGCGGGAAATCATGGAAAATTATGCAACCAAAACTTGCCGTAAAAACGGTTGGGATGTGCATAGTCCAGCATGGTACGAACTCGCTCGTTCTTCTAGTGCGGTTGATTCCTTTCTTGAAGAGCAGGTCAAAGAACAATATGAACACTTTTTTCCTGCAATTGAAACAATAAATTTACTATGACCAGAGCCAAACAAGCAGAGCCGCTTTTGAAACTCTCTGATGAGAAGCTTACTGAAAAATTTCTCAAACAACGAGGATTCAAAGCTGTTCTATATCGTGATGATGGTCGTAAGAGCTATTATTTGACTGACAAAGATAAAACCTTTGAGTATTCCTACATTGATGGTTCGACTGCAAAAGAATGTTGGGCTGATGCTCCTTCTGTACTATCGCAGCTATGGCAAAACGAATTATACGAAGAGCTTGTCAATGCTGGATACAATATTGGTACGTATCCTGAAAAAGGAAAAATAATAACTCGCATCTGGGAGCAGCGTGATACTCCTTATGATATTATCGAAGTTGTCGGTCGAAAGGATGCTTGCAATCATAGTGGTCCTGTCGGTCAAGCATTAGATAGTCTGAGACGAGCACTTGCTATAGCATCAATTATTCGAGATAAGGAATTAAGCAAATGAAAATTGAAGATTCGATTCTTGCCATATTGAGCAAGGCAGAGGTCGTGAATGAAGTTGTTCTTCTAAAAAGTGGACAACTCGACAGACCAACGTATGTGGCTGTAAACAAAGTCCTGGAAATGCTTGGTGGTAAATGGTCCAAGAAACATGGAGGACATGTATTTGCGAGTGACCCGTCTGAGGTACTTGAAAGCGCATTGCTATTTGGTGAAGCTACGGACCTCAAGAAACAATATCAATTTTATCCAACACCTCATAACGTCGCTTTACGATTATTGGAGTTAGCCAAGATTGGTCCAAATATGACAGTGCTCGAACCATCTGCGGGTCAGGGCGCGATTTCTGACTTGTTATCAAATCCGGACGTGATTGAATTGAATCCAGAAAACAGGAAGGTGCTCGAATCAAAGGGATATAAGATTTTAGCCGATGATTTCTTGTCTTTTACTGGAAGTTATGACCGAATCATAGCAAACCCACCATTTTCAAAACAACAAGACATCATTCATGCAACACACATGATAGAATGTTTGAGTGATGTTGGAAGGCTTGTAACTGTGATGTCAACAGGCGTTCTATTCCGTACAAATAAGCGAACAACAGACTTTAAGGCGCTTCTCGATTCAACAGGGGAATATAGCTTTGAAAAGCTTCCAAGTGATGCTTTTGCTTCATCTGGTGTCGGAGTGAATACCTGCATTTTGACTTTACAGAAATGAAGAAGATAACCGAGAATCTTTATCAAGGTAGTGTCGATGATATTACAAATTCAAATTTACCAGAAAACATCACTGCTATAGTTTCTGTTGGTCATAGCTGCATTGTTGATGTTGACGAACATGGAAAGAAAATTATTCCAACTTACCACATACCATTAGTTGAATTCATTGGAAATCCAAATAAGCATCCTCGAACGCTGGTTCGCGTTTCTTCGGACAACGAAATTATTGCAGTAGTAGAATTGATGGTGAAACTTATTGAAAAAGGTCACGTCGTCTTTTGTCATTGTGATGCTGGTATTTGCAGAAGCGTTGGAATTTGTGCAGCTTATCTTATTAGGGCGGATATGTACGGTACGTTAAAGACAGCACATGAACGAGTATCAGGACACAAAGAAAGCTTTCGTCTTGCGAACGTGTTCAATCAAGCTTTAGATAAAATTTATGGAAGGCTTTCAAATAAGTATTGGGTCGGAATGGACCAATACGTCGATATGCTTAATGGTGTAGTGTAGTTTATTTTACACTAACCAACACACAAGCTACTCGTTCGGATTCGTCCGTGTTATATACGGCACTAAGACGATGATATCCATCCGCAACAATCAATCGGTTGTTGTGACGAACGAGTAAAATAGGATTTAATTTTTCCCCGTTTTGTATCTTGTTTATTTTGTGACCGACAGTCTGATTCTCTCGCGGTAGTGGATTCAATTTTGAAGAACGAATGATGTCTTTTGCTCGATACCATTCAATCCTGTCACGATGTTTTAAAAACAATTTGGTAGCTTCTTCAGAAAGATGTCGAGGCATGTTGAGATTTAGATATTCTGATGCAGCACGAATATCATCATCCGTCAAATGATTTTTCCAAGAAATAACCTTACTGAGCTTAACACCTTTGTCTCCTTTTGTAACAAATCGCTCCATCAAGCTTTTGAATGTTATCATTTACATCTCTTTCCTATGTGCAAGACGGGTCCACAAATCATCATCATGGTCATTACCACCTTTACTATGATGCATTTTGTAAAGATTGTCAAGCCATTTTTTTACATCCAGAGAATCAAGGTCTGTTTCAATCCGAATCCAATGATGTTTCTTTTTCTTGTGTTTGGGATGATGCATGTGCCCTTTTGATGTCGATTGAACAGGCTCTTCTCCCATTGGCGGAGAACCTGCTGGTATTTGAGTATCAGTAGCGTTTCGTGTTGCTGTTGGAACTTCTGGTTCTGTTTGCGGCTCTTCTTCTGGTTCCTCTGTTGTTGGGACCGTTGGATTTGAAATGGGTACTTTTGGATTCTTTGGTTTTTTTATTGGAACTTTTGGAACAACAGGTTGAGCAGTTGGAGTCAAATCCGTATTGTCTGGCGTCATGGTCCTTTGAGTTGTTGTCGTTGGAGCTTTTTCGCCTCCAATAACCGGCGCGTTCGGATTGTGTAAATTGAGTTTTGATTGTAACATATCAACAATAGTCGCAATCCATTTGTCGATGTTTGCAACTAATCCTGCAAGATGCTTGCAACAAATTCCTCTCTGATTTGGATTTGTTTTGTTTGGTGGTCGTCTTTCCTTCTGGTCTGCAAAATTGGATTTGTTGAACCAAGCAAGGTATTTAAACCCTCCAAAAGTAAAACTGTTATGCACATAAACACCAGATGCTAACGCAAAATTTTCTGTATCAGGAACAGAAATATCATACAGAGGCGTAGGTTCAACATCAATGATTTTCACAGAAACTATCTTGTGATTTTTCTTTGAATAAAAATCCAATGACTCTTTAAACGACTCAAATAATTTTTCAGGATAAGGAGTTGTTTTTCCCTTATATGTTAGAAATGTTGATTGTGTTATCTCAAGATTGTTTGATTTTATTTCATCATAAACTTTAAACAATCTACCAATCAGTTGATTTCTAATAATGCGAGGGTCTTTATTGCGCTGTCTTGTTTTCTCCTTCGATTTTTCAGATTGGTTTATTGAAATCAATCTTGATATGTTTTTTTCTCTACCTTTTTTGTGGTTTTCTATAAAATTTGAATCATTCCACAAGTTGTTAATTAATTTGGACGCTCGAACAGAATATTCTTCTCGAAGCTTTGGGTCGTTTTCAAGTCTTAACTTTACGCCGGTACCATTCTTTACTTTTTCGCTTACTTTTATAGACTCAATGGCCTTTTTATGAACTTCTGGATTTGTTGCAAAATTATTTTTCTTTCCGTTTTCTCTCATTACCTCGACATGAGACTTATAATAGTCTGGGTCATCCCAATATTTCCATGTTTTTGAAAGACGCTCGGTTCCTTCCTTTGCATGATGCTCCCAATGTTCTTTTATTCCCATCCACAAAAGATTTGATGGAACATTATTTGTTTTGTTTGCGTCAACGTGATGAGATATTAAACAACGTTCACCAACTTTAGAACGCCATTCCATTTTTTCTTCGAAATACGAATCGTTAACAGTTCGATTTACGACCGTATGAGTTTTCTTTTTCTTTCCATCATTATCGAAAACAGTTTCATAACCATCGACAATTTCCGTATAAAGAGGCATCAACGAATCACCTGCCATTAAGTATTTTGCCTCTTTATATGAACCATCCCGAAGTCTCCATTGATGATTTAAAGAACAGCGTTCAGTAATTCCGTTATCCAGAGTAACTTCTACAATTTGGTCAACCGTTTTAGTTATTCCTAATGCAGTCGCTTCTTTGGGCACAAAATTTCCGTTTTCATCGGAAGAATAAATCCAATATTTCTCTCCTTCTACAAGTTCATCAATTCTCTTGTTTGAGCCATCAAGCATTTTGATGAGAGTCTCGCCTACAAAACATTCACAACTGCAGTAGAAATTTGTGTGTCCGTGTCTTAAAAAACCATTGACAACAAATGCAGTAAGTGCTGGTTTGTTATTTCGAATGAGAAATAAACGCTGTGCTGTTTTCCACTTATCTTTATCGAGACGTTTATTGATTTGGAATTGAGAGGTGTGATTCCGACCGGAACCTTGCCCACCTTCTTCTTTCGTTAGAATATCTCGTGTGTAAAAAGAAATGATGAATTGCTCTGTATCAATGTCCTGAAAACTTGCCTCAATTTGAAATCGTTTTGCAATGGGAGCCTTTTTGTCTTTGCTCATGCGAAGCAAATCAGAAAACATTAATTCGTTCAGTAATTCTTCTTGCTGGTAAATGTCGCCTTCCAATAAAAGAAATTCTTCCATGATTTTCAAAATGAGTCAATCAATGCTTCATCCGGAATTTCAAACACCTCATCACGTTCATCAACTGGTTGTTCGAACGGAATAATAAACTCTTCTGAATGTCTTTGGTCTCGTATTGGATGTGCTTCCATTACGGGTTCTGTTGAGATACCGATATCTTCAACGAAATCCTCTTCCATCAACATGTCCGACTCATCGTCTCGATAAAAGTCATAGTCTTCGTTCATGTGAACATATTTGTAACGGGACGAGTCAATGCTCTGGACACCGATTTGTGACCACCGATTGAACAATTTGGAGGTATCGAGTTTCGTTGACATGTTTTTGTGTTTCCTTGCTTTAATAAATACAATTTGGGATTAAAAAGAAAGCAGATGTGGCGTTAAACTCTTACTTTCAGCAAGATAATTATAGAAAAGCATTTTTTATGAACTTCAATTATCCTCATCAGCCGACTCCTATTCCTATTGAACCTCGGAATTCGATTCCGCTTCCAACCCCTATTCCAATTGAGCCTTCTCAATTTGTACCGCTTCCAACTCCTATTCCAATTGAATCAGGAATGCATTCGATTCTTCCGGCAATCATTGACCGCCAACCGACTCCGATACCAATCGAACCGAAACAAACACAACAGGAGCGTCATGAAGGTCAAACGAAATTCAACTCATGGAAGACTGGTAAAGACAAGGAATTGAAGAAGAGGCGATTTGCTAGGAAGTATGAAAAAGCAGAAGGACACTTGCGTTCTGAAATAACAAATCTTGTTGGAGAATCGAAGTTGGAACTCCGACTGGATATGACATTTGATAATGAAGCCCAAGCATTGAATGCCTTACATCAACTCTCTGCTGTGCTTGCAAACGTTATTGAAACGAAATCGTTCGGAGTTGCTGCTGAAACCGAAACAACTGCTCTCGCGCCTATCGTAAACAACTTGCCTGTTGTTGTTGAGCGCAAGCCATTGGAGAATATTGCTAAACCACAAATAATCAAGGCCAGAGATAAAGAAACAGGATTCATGTCTATTGTTACAGAATTGGATTCTAGATTGATGTCGGAGAAGGCAAAACGAGATTGGGGTTTTATTGATGATATTGATTTGGACCCAATGGTTGAAACTGCACCACCTCAGTTTAAAACTGATGAAGTTGCATTGGTCGATGAAGATATTGAGTGGACTGCATTTGAAGATGATGATTTTGAGAAATCAGAAAGCAAGTACGAAGTTATCAATTAATTGGAACTAAATCGCAAATCATATTCGTTTGATGGCGAATGATTTGGGAACAAGAGATACAAACAATACTGGCTCACATTGAAGAATTAAAGAACAAAGCTAAAGTCTGGCTCGTTCTTAGTGTGGGTATCAGCGGTTCAGGAAAAAGCACTTTCATATTTGCATACTCTAAGCAACTGGAGAACAGTTGTATTTCTTATGAGGTTGTGTGTCCAGACCAATTGAGGAAAAAGTACGGCACCAGTGTAAACGACCAGAGCGTTAATGGGAAGGTTTGGGACGTTGCAAGAAGACAAGCTGTCAAGGCGTTTGAGAATGGAAAACAAGTGGTTATTCTTGACGCTATGAATATTCGGGCCAAGGAACGTAAACAGTTTATGAAGTATGTTAGAGACAGGCTTCCAGATTTACATCTTTATACCCAAGCCTTTGTGTTTCCAGTCGATGCGGAACTTTCTAAACAACGCATACAGGAAGATATCAGCAATGGGCTTGATAGGGCAAATGTTCCGCCAGAGATTATCGACAAAATGACAGAGATATACGTCAATGGTTTGAAAGACATTGAGAGAGAGTTTGATGTAACGATAACATTTAAATCATGTTTGAAAGACTCATAGAACATTTAGAAAACACCTCGTTCATTCCAGATGGTGAATTTGAACAACAACGTATTGATGCTATTAAAATATTGACAAATTCAAAGCATGAATTGCAAGCAAATATCGTGACAGAACTCGGAAAAGCAAGAGTCGATATTTATGTCGCTCTAAAAGATTCGATTGATAATAATGCTGATGAGGAACTTGTAAAATTGCTTGTTGAGCAACATAGCAATATCATTAATCATATTGCAAATTTGGGAGGTGTCAATGTTATATCCACTTAAGTCACTTATTTTTATCGGTAGAAGTACGCCAACAGATGCTGATTTCAGTGTTGTCGAGGCGGATTCTTTTGAAGAAGCTTGGGAGAAAGTTCAAGAAAATTTACGTTCTTGCAACGTGGAGATTGACAATGTTTCCATTTCGGACAAGGAAATTAGATTTGAAATTATACAACCTAAGTCTGACATATCAACAGGTTGTATTGGTATTTTGATGAATTCGGAACTTAAAATTTTGCGATGACTATAATTGAAGAGGATATAAAGATGGTGTCGTGTATCTGCGGCAAAACAGATGGAAGAGTTAGAGCCGTATGTCCAAATCCGCTTTCAGAATTTTACAATTCTTGTTACATTACTGTTTATGCATGCATTTGTTCATGTGGTTTAAAAGGGCCAACTGTTCCTGTTGATTTGACATCTAAACCAGAAGAGCAAGAAGCAGATAAGCGGAAATGCGTCGAGCTTTGGAATATGATGCACGCGAAAATCGAACCTTGTTTAAGATGTAAAAAGACTGATGGTAAAGTTCAAAGGATGAAAAATCCTTATAAAATGTTTGATGCGGCTTATTTTGCCTATCATTGTTCGTGTGGTGAAATAGGTCCGCGAATTCTTTTTAGCACACGAATTAAATCGACAGAAGAATCTGTAGTGCAAAACAACAAAAAGTGTATTGACGCTTGGAACGAACAAATACGCAAAACTGGATTCACGACTGGTCAGGTTGATGTGGTTGTAGGTAAAAATGAATCATTTGGAATTGTCGGAACAGGGGATGGTTATGGTTGCATTAAAACATCAAATGTTACTAGAGGAACCCTTCCAACTCCTGATAGAACTATGACGATAATAGAAGAAGAGATGGTCAAAGGCACAAGAGTTCTGTTCAAATATCATAAGCCTGATTCGTTATATTTCAAGTTGAATGAATTTGAGACTAAAGGATTTATCGCTTTTAGTTCGATTCGAGAAGTAGAAATTCTGGTTCCTGTTGAACCAAAAAGACCTTACTCCCGGCAATTTTTCAGAACCGATATTGCTTGCAATTGAAAAGGTTTTTGGCGAACCTTATTCAGAAGAATTGGGAAAGACCTACAAGATTAGCAATATAACTTATGAGCCGTTTACCTTCATTCATCGTGACTTCTATAAGCATCATGGAATGGAGCGTCTCACGATTGCCAAAGACGTAGAATGTAGTTCTGATAAACCTCAAAGAGGAACGCACCCATTTGTTGCCACAAAACATTTTACAATTTGCCAATGTTCTTGTCACAAGGGAGTTCGAATGGTAACTCCATGTGGTTGTTGTGACAAAGTGAATGAACAATACATTCGAGAAGATGGAGTGATTGATTCCGATTTGTATTATGATTCATTGGTTAGAGAATATATTAAAACAATTGGCGTTCGTGGAGCACAGTGCGGTGAAGCCCAACAAATTGCTAGAAACCTCTACAGATTTCCAGAACTAAACAAAGAATCTGTCTTCGGAAAACTGGATTCTCAAATTCAAAAGGTGAGAGTTGATAGAACTGCTTGCGATTTTAAAGACTTGAGTCGATATCTTGTCTCCATAGATTACAACAAACCATGTACCGTTATTAGCGGAGAGACAGCAAGTGGAAAAACAACCGTTGCCATTCAAATTGCTGTTGAAGAATATCTTAAAGGCAATTCGGTGTTTATTGTGACGTTCGAAAATACAACATTTGATATTAACAAGAAAATACGAAACGTTGTTAGCAAACGAGGGAAAAAACCAACTGGCAATGACTTGTTGTGGATTCAATCGCTCTACTATGATATTCCAGAATCTACAAACGTAGATAAAATAAAAGAATCTATAGATAACGTCAGCATAAATGCAAATAAGAGTTTCAACATTCTCGTTGTTGATGGTTTGCATTTTAATGACCGTTCTGCTGGCAAAGAACCAATAGTTTTGGAAAAATTGATAGAGATGTGTAAGGCCAATAATCTCCACTTAATAACAACACTTACAAGATATGCACAAACACATTCTTGAACTAGACGTTTCTGATTTAGACCCAAAGATAGCTCCTTACGTTATCGCATTGAATACAAAAGCTTCAATTGTGACGTATGAGTCATGTCAAGGTGGTGAAGGTCATTGTTCTCCAGAACCATTTATCCATTTTCGTGGAAGCATTAATGAAGGTCACAAAGCATTGGCATTCGCAAATATGAATTGCTGGCCTGTCTCAGAGCTTCAACGAGTTTGGTCGATGATAGATGGCGAACCGAACGGACCTTATTGGCGATTGATTTTTATAGGAAGTAAATTGTAAACAGGAACCAAATCAACATTGAGTTCGGTTTAGCATACGCTTGTAACAATGATTAGTGTAATAGCAGACGCTATATAAAAACTGCACGGCTTTGGTAGTCCCAATAAACACTCGAATAGTCGGGTCGAGTTGTAGCAAGAGTTGGTGGAGAAGCGGGAATCCAACACATTGATACAAGTAATAAACGATATAGATTGTGTCCCTAGAAATTCAAAAATATCTTAGAAGTCACTCCGAAGAAGAAGCTGTATCTTACTTTGAAAACGAACTTGGTCTGAAAATAAATCGCAAAGATGGTTTTGCGTTGTTTAATTATGACCAAATTAAAAGTCCAAAGGACCATCCAATTGTAAAAGAATCGCGAGGTCTTATTTTGAAAGATAAAACGTGGGAGCTTGTTCTTCTACCGTTTACTCGTTTCTTCAATTATGGTGAAGGTTGTGCTGAAACTATAGACCTATACACAGCAACGATTCAATCGAAAGAAGATGGTTCTCTTATGAGTCTTTGGTATGATGGGACTCAATGGCAAGTCTCGACCAGAAAAATGATGTATGCAGAAGGAATTGTACAACATCCATTTCTTGCATCAGAAATGACATTTGCTGAACTCTTCTTTTCTGTGTTTGATAGAAACAAGCTGCAACATCTTTCTAAAGATAGCAGCTACTCATTTGAACTATGTACTTCGTACAATCGAATTGTGAAGAAGTATGACGAGTCGAAGATATTTCTGTTGTCAGCACGCGACAACAGAAACGGATTGGAATATTCGTCTTTGTGTTTATCAATATTGGCTGAAAAGTTAGGAGTGCGACGACCAAAAACATACAGTCTTGCAACCGACAACTATGAAGAATTAAAAAAGACGATGGAAGCGTTTCCACCGGATGAAGAAGGTTATGTAGTTGTGGATGAGAAATCTTTTGAGGGCGATGCAGCTTGGTCAACTTATCGTCGTGTGAAGTTCAAGAATCCTCGATACGTTCTTTTGCATCATACGCGAATGAGTCTCAGCATTCGTAATTTTATCGAGCTTATCTTCGCTGGAGAAGTAGACGAATTTGTCGCCTATTTTCCGGAGTACGCACATTATGTCGATAACATCTTGAAGATATATTACGAGTTCTTGGCAGAGCAGAGTTTCAATGCATTTACACTACTTGCAAAGCTTCATGGACCTCTCAAAAACACAGAACGTAAAGAACGGGCAAGATATATTCAAGGTCTGAACATAACACCTCAATTGATGTATTATGTGCTTGATAAACCAAAAATTGATGCTCGGTCGTATTGGTCTGAGATAGCTAAGAAGAAGATTGATTCCTTTATTAAAATCATTGGATTCATTGAGAAGTTGGCGATAGATGAAAATACAACACTTAATGTATCTGATAATTCTATGTTGATAAAAACAGGAGGTGATGATGAGCTTTGAAGCAAAAGTAAGAATGCGCGAATATGGAAAAGACCTTTCAAATGGAGAAAAAGACATTGTATTTGAAATGGATTCAAACGGTTTGGTCAAAATAACGATTATCAATTTGAATCTAGAGTGTTGTCAAGTTGGAGACACTTGTCAATTATGTCGTGGAGAATCCATTAACCTTTATATCGACGAACTCTTTGAGCATCTTTCGAAATTGAAAGCAGCAAATGATATTGGAAGAGAACCGGAACAAAAGCCAAATCCAAAACCGTTTTTCGGTATGCATCAGTTTGATAAATTGTTTCATTCGCAACCTCATATAACTTGCCAATGTCAAAGTTGTGTGACCAGCAGATATTAAGAAAATGGCTAAGACAGATACATTAGGAGACCGCTGTAAAGCATACGAAGAATCAACGCGATTTGTTCTTCCACCAAGAATCCCAAAGATTCTGCGATTGGATGGGCGAGCATTTCATACATTTCTTCGTAAAGCAGTTCGACCGTATGATATAGATGTAATGAAGGCGATGATTGATGGTGCTATAACCGTCATGGAAGATTTGGGAGGTATCGCCCGATTTGCTTACATTCAAAGTGATGAGGTAACGATTGGTATTAATGACGCAATTGAACTCGACACTCAAATGTATTTTGGAGGTAATATCCAGAAGATTGTATCAGTATGTGCTTCAGTTATGGCTAATGCTTTTAACAGACATTACGGTCATGCAAAGACTGATGAAAAAGTATATGAAACGTTAGAGTATGAATTGTATGGTCCTTCTTATCCTCTTGCTTCTTTCGATGCAAGAATTTTTACCGTACCAGACAGAGACTTAAATAATGTGGTGCTCTGGAGACAACAAGACGCTGCACGCAATTCCGTTCAACAATATGCCAGATTTTATTTCTCGCACAAAGAGGTTACTAAAAAGAATGTTTCGCAACTTCAGGAAATGATGTTTTCAAAACACAACTTCAATTGGAACGATGCTCGACCATGGACAAAACGAGGAGTTGTGATTGGTCCGGACAGAAATGTGATATGGGATATTCCCTTGTTCTCTCAAGATAAGGAATTTTTGCCCAAGCTATTCTGGCCAGAAAAAGAATCCGTTGAAATTAACACGGTGCCGAAAGATGAAGTGTGCGCCTAATTACTATATGATTATACATTCAAGTTTGTCGAACATCAATCCGGATTCTGAATATTCTCAGCAACTCAAAGCATACTTGTTGACATGCGAAGTTTTGTTCATACATGAAAATTCACCTATGGTTCGAGTTAAGGCTCCTGATGAAGAAAAACAAAATATCATTCCAAAGCGCATACTTGGAGAATTGAAACTTAAAGTGGAGAACAACAAAATTTTCGAATCTGATGATGTTGTTGAACCGAAAAAGAAATCAAAATCAGAAATTGAAAGCTCCGGTTCAATCAAATCGGATTCCTCAATGAGCTTCAAGCCAATTGTTGTTTTTCCTCCTGTAAGGTCCAAAAGCTTTGTTACGGCTGATGGAAAATTGAAACTGAAATAACGTTTACAGGATGAAGAAGTTGCGGCAGATAAATCTCGAAGAGGATAGGCGTGACTGGCTTGGTTATCCTATCCAAGAGGACAGAGAAGATGAAGTTGATGGACGTTGGATTGATGCCGTAGCCGAATATGCTTCAACTTGTGATGGTTGTTCTGAACTTACAATGCACGATTCGATGGAGATGGACCATGAAACACAATTTGGGTTTTGTGAGAGATGCATGAAAAATGGTACTGTTAATAATGTGTTGGGCCGCGACCTTGTTCCTTACTCCGACAAGGATTCTTCTTTTTTCTAAAAGTCCCTCCATTTGGCTATTTTAGCCAGTTGTTCCTTCCATATAGAAAACTATGAATTTGCCCTCTCAAATGCTCTCAGACGGCCTTGAGCCTTTAGACGCACTCTCCTATGTTTTACGACCCAGAGCCTCTTAAACTCAAAAAGAACACTGTAGAAACAACAAAGCCGCTATAAGCGGCTCTGCTGAGAAAGGATGTGGGTTGAAATTACTGATTGAGACTCTGTTGGATTTCCGTGAATACGGCACCACTTGGAGTAATGACGTAATTGAAAATGATGATTTCGGCAACTTTTGTAGGTTCGATAATAATCGTTCCTCGAAGTTCGTTTCGATTGATAACATCGTCTGTATTGTTGGTACGGTCGATGATAAGCTGAAATCTGTTGAGTCCTTGGTCAGTTTGAATGCGTTGGAAGATTGGCGCAAGTGCATCGTATAATCGCTGACGACCCTTTTCGTCGTTGAACTCAAAGAGTGAAAGACGCGCAATACCTGCAACCACCTTCTTGATGTAGATAAGCAATCGTCGAACATTCACACGGTTAAGTGCCGTGTCATCCAATTGCAACGTTTTTTGACCATTGATGATGATACCTTGATTGACATAAAACGCAATCGGATTGACGCGCCCTTCATACAAGGAATCTCTTTGGTCTTGTGTAAGTCTCTTGCGAACTTCCAAAACGCTATTGAGTTTTCCACGAGTGAATCCACCGATAGCAAACCATGGTTGCGCTACTCTATCATTATATGCATACGCACCAAACGCTTCAACAGACGGTGGCACATAAACTAAACGATTTTCACGATTATCGTAAATTCTAACCCATGGATAATAGACAGCAACATAGTTGGAATCCAAACCTGCTACGGATTGTGTTGCCTCATCAACAGACGTGTCTTGAGCATCTGTCGTGATATTTGTTGCCGTTGGGTCAAGTGCCTTGCCAAGGTCCGCAATGTAGAAACAATCTCCACGGTCTTCACACATAGAAATAGCCGCCTGTACAAAATTTCCGTTGTACAATGCTGCTCCCATGTGAATACCCGGAACGCAGAGTAAATTGATGTCAATTTCATCTGGATTTGCAAGAGTTGCCAATGCACTTAAAAACTCTGCAGAAAGTGTTCCATCATTGATTGCCTTCGTGTAACTGATAGACGGTGGAATTCCATCGTGACCGCCAACCAATGGCATAGTAAAGTTTGCCTGACCTTGAATGATGCTTTGACTACCAGTTACAGAAACATCAACCAATGTGAATTGAGATGTTAAAGTATTGTTGTAGTATGCGCTCAAACTTGGCGTCCAAAATGTTGATTCGCTTGTGGTAGTTAATACCATAAATCCACGACTACCAACCGCACCATCAACTGCGCAAACAGAACCTTTCAAACGGTCTTCAAATCCGATGGCATTGCTCCCTTCAAAATCGAATCCGAGATATACCTTGTTGGACTTATAACCATCTTCGTTCAAATGGGTCGATTGAAGCGGAATGTCATTTTGATATGCAAATTGACCGTTTGGTAAAGTAGCTACAAATGGATTGATGGTTTTTGGTCCACGGAATCCAGCAGGACGAGAATCGAATTTGTATCCTGTAGCAATATCAACTCGAATGAATTGTGATTTATTAGGATAGTGTTCTGCCGGTAAAAATACCGTTTCTGGAGTAAGACCCGGACCCGGAATAATTGTCGATTGATAACGATTACCAATTACACGCTCAATATAGAAATTTGATTCTGGGTCCAAATCACAACGGAAGCTCTCAAGAACTTGTGGACGAGAATCTATGTCATCGAACGCACGAACTTGTACCGTAAACTTTGGAGCAATCTTTGGTCCAGCAGTCTCGGTTTCAACATCTGTAATGGAAATTTTGCAATCAGTGTTAGACGCTTCGCCATCTGTGCGTGATTCCAATTGGAACAAATCGTATGTAACAGCAGCCGTTCCGCTCACGTAAGGCTGTGACACAATCATTGGAGTTTTTGCTGTCTTGTATCCGCCAACAACATAACGCATTCCAGATACAGAAGCAGATGCCGCATTGTTGATAGAACCATACGCAGAACCTGTGTATGAACCCTGATAACCCGATACACGATAATCCCAAACGGAATCAATGTATACGCCCGAAGCAGAATCACCAGAATGTGCAGTCTTCGCGTCTGTCCCTAAAATGTTCTTGATGTAGTTCTTTTTGGTGTTATCCAGAGACAAATTGGTGTAGACTGTTCCATCTACACTCAAGTCAAAACTTTCTACCGTACCAGTGTACGATACGTTTGAAACGATATCTACACCAGAGGTTTGACGTGAACGCAAAATACCGACCGTTTCAATAGCACTCAGTGAATTAAGAAATACTGCTCCAGTTACGCCAGTATTATTGAGTCCACCACTTGCAGGAAATGCAAGGTCAAATGCTCGGCCCAAATCAACATTGAAACCATTTGCTGGATTTCCTTTTCCCAATACACGAACAACCGTTAAAACGGGTGCATTAGCAAGATATGCGTTAGCAGCATAAGTTGCATACAACTCTTTATCTGTTTGCCCAAATCGCGCTGTAAAAGAAGATTGACTTCCTACTGGGACCGGCAAAAATGCTGGCCCTTTTTGAGTCAATCCAATGATAGCCCCTCCGATTTGTGTTGCGGCTTGTGGAATATGACTGAGGTCCGTTTCAATGGAATATATTCCCGGAGAGACAAATGAAGTTTTCTGAGCCATTGTGTTTGTTATCTATTGTTTGAATTTAGCTGTCGTACCATAATTAGTCAGAGTAACGTGCCAAAAAACAAGGGTACGCAATAATTACGGCCCGAGAAAGATAGAATGGATTTTTGGAAATCAGGAATTCAATATTCCTCTTTCTGTTAGCTCCTGATACAACTCTTTCATGGCTTGTTTATAGAGAGGGTGGGCATAAAACTTGATAACCTCAATGAACTTGTTGTGATGCCAGAAAAAATGACCGTCAATTCTGACAGATTCATGCATATTGGTTGTGTCAAACATCTCTTGAAATTCTTTGTGAGTCAATGGGCGCTTCAAATCGTTTTTGACAAAATCTTCGATGGTCAATACAACAGAATTTAGATTGGCCTTAAACTCCTTGGGCTGAATAAAGTAGTTTAGTTCTTTTGAAATGTATCGAGGATGCTTTGCCATAAATAAATTACGCTCTTTCGATACTTTAGGAGTATTAAAAAGTCGCTGACTTCTCGATGGAGTCCTGTCTAACCCAATGCTTTGGAAATAGTGAGTCAACTCATGCCCTGCGGTTTCCATTGCTTCTGTAATCCATTCTTCCAGTTCTTCTGAAATACTTACCGACTTTCTTTTCCACGGATTATGTGAAGCTGCAATAGGATTATCATATTCTCGGAAACGATAGTTTGGGTCAATGATGGAATCATAGAAACCAATAATTATTGTGCTAATCTCCCTATCAAACATGCCATGTATCTGACCGTACTTTTTTATGAGGACACTTAATGGCCAGACCTCAAGTATGAACTGATTAGGAAGTTGCCCAATATGAGAAAGATACTCTGGCGAGACATCTTGTTCTTGTATGAAAAAATGTTGAATGTTGTCACGCATTTGCTTTGGAACATAGCCATGCGTAAATAGCTGCTTGCAAAAAGCAGCCACATTAGAATCAGTCGATTCTCCAAATGTAGCTAAGAATTGGTCGCAAGCAATTGTTCTTATTGCTTGATGTACTCGCTCTAAAAGAGCGGGGGCAAACTTTATAAGGTGTTCAGGTAATGTACGCATACCATAAGTATGCGCACAAATCATATCAATTTGAGAATCAAGGTTCTACAATACGATAAGTTTTTGTAATCGTAACCTCGACAGCAACAACAATTCCATGACGATTTTTCTTCTTGGGATACCACTCCTTGATACGATGTACAATAGCTTCGGCTTCTGCATACGTATCAAGCTGATATGCATCCTCTACATCTTTTGGAAGACCTCTCCACGAGCCGTTATTAAAAAGTGAATATCGTCCAGTTGGAAACTGGATGGCGTATTTTGTTCTCGTCGTTGTCATTTTACGTAATGTTTAAAACGTTCATTCTTCACTATAAACCAACCGTTCCAATCATCGAGTTCAAAATATTTCCCGTTCTCCTTATCTACAATAGCAAGCACCTCATTTTTGGGAATGAACTCGCCAATGCTTTTGTACCCATATAAAAAATGAACGAGATAATCATTTTCGTATTCTTTTGTGACAGTAGCTATCTCAAGATGCTTCTTATCGCCAGCAGTGTAACACCATTCAAAAGCAATGTCCATTTTATTTGTTAATTTGAGTTGGATAATTTCGAAGCAATGAGCGAAGCTTTACTGAGTCTTCGTTGCACAATTTGCGCAATAAATTGTCCGATATTTTGTAAAGCGCATGAAGATAGTGTTTCTCAAATTTCCACATTTCCATCTCATAATCGGTGCCACTCTTCGTTACATAACATCCTATTCTTTTTTTATGAGCTTCGCAAGATTCAGCAATACGAGCCAGTTTGTCGTCGAAGAACGCAACTGTTTTGTTAATCTGAGCCTCCAGTCCCCGCTGTTCAGCAAGAATTAATTCGTTCTCAACTTGCATTCTGGTATTCCAATGAAGCGCAGCCTCTTCTCTGTTCTTTCCAACGGCTCCTTCAGAGCCGCAATTCGTACAAACAATACAGCCACGAGGATTTCTTTTGTAAGCATCATAAAATGTAACCTTGAGTTTTGTTTTTTCTGAGCCACAGAACGGACAAGGTTTGAATTTTTCAATCATGCAATTTATGAATAGTTGGTTGAAGAGCATGACAGTCTACTACAACTCTTTTACGGGCACTCGCCGTAAAAAACTTAATCTTTCCTTTGTCAGAATATTTTGTTTCAATCATAGTAACACAGGCTGTTTTACCTGCTGTAAATCCACGCTGTTCAGCAAGAGCTAGTTCGTTCTCATTAGATGAAACTTTAATGTGTTTCTGCATAAATAAAATACCAGCTTCGAATCCAGCGTCGAAACAGTTTTCTCCTCTAATTCGAAGTAATTCCTCTTTCTCGGACAACGCCCTATACTTAAAGAGCATGTTTGGTATCTCTGTTTCTACCCATTTCTCTCTTGCTACCTTTAATCCGTCGTTCTGTTCTTTGGTCATTGTTTACCCCTTCTATTTTCCCAGACTTCGAAATCTGCGAGGAGGTCGGATTCGTATAGCCAGCCGATAACCTGTTCGTAGTTTATGTAGATAGTTAAGTTACTATCGTTGGTCTTACGGTCAAGCCTAAAGGACTCTTCATCCGTGAAGACTGCCGTATCCACTAGATAATCCATAATGCTATAGCCCTCAGTATCCCACTCCCTGCCATAGAATGAATTGTCCCACCGTAAGATTACGCGTCTCTTCTTGTCCGGTGTTTCTTCCTTCGAATGCCACGGTAGCACCGGCTTCAGTTCTTTCGCTTCTGACGAAATTGACTCCATGTGAAGTATTATCTCGCGAAGTTCATCTATATCGGCAGAACCAGTAAAATGTCCGTTCGAGATTTTCCCAAGCCAATGCCCGTGACCGGCACCCTTAATTCCGCTCTGACCAACTCTAATGTAGGTCCGCGCTGGATACTGTACAAAATGAACGTATTTATTCATGACTGCTGCCCACTAACGTTTGATTTGAAGAACTGGATTTCGTTTGCAATGCTCTCTTCTTTCGATAAAATAAATGCGATAGTGATTGCCTTGGAAAGACTAGCGGACATCTCGCCATCTTTGAATTCTAGGTATCTCTGTCCGTTTATCCCGTGCAAATTTTTCGTACGATGTGCGATAACCACGCTGTTAGTAAATGGGAAAACATAAAAATAATAGCCGCTTTCTTTTATATCATCCAGTAGCTCCATAGCACTCGTTGCATCTGTCGAGTATTCTTTGCATACCTCTGTCCAAAACTTTTCTTCATCGGTTTTTACCGTATAAAGAATTTCGATTCCATTCTTATACAAGAAAAGCGCGTTTGGTTTAGTCCTCGAATCCCATATATTGAATATTTCGCGACGTGGATTCTCTTCGTACTCAGGATTCTTTCCTTTGACAATAGTATATCCCGCCAACGTTCCGGCTAACTTATTAAGTCCATCATTGGACATCGCAATCAATTCTTCTATCGAGTGTGTCATTGAAGTCCGTTTAATGATTCTGGATTGAATTTTTCGAAGAACGCACAAGCCAAATGCGCGAGTTCATCAATCTGTCTCCAATCTCCGTCAATGCCAGCAAAGCTACGTAAGCCGCTTGGACCTCGTGATGAGAGAAAATAATCCAATACATGGTCCGGTCTAATCGTATTGTCGATACCATTCGCACAAATAACGAATGTCTCAGGCGTTGTCGATTCAAGAATGACCCATCTCGGAACATCTCCATTAAAAAACTCTGCAAGCTCATTAAATTCAATTTGTCTCATTGTAAACATAATATTCGATGTTGTATGGTCTCTTGAGTCCGTCAAAACCTTCAGTCTTCAATTCAAGACTGAGAGTATCCTCGCAATCCCTAATTGTCGATTCATCCATTCGCTGGAAACCGGCAGCAATCATCAAAGATTCTATCGTTGGATATTTCCATGCCCATGATTGATAATCAATATGGGGAACATCGACATTTAATTCATAGAGATTCGGAATGATGGGAGGCTTTATTCTATTGAAACGGACACCATCAAATTTTGATGTTTCCTCACCTTCCGCCCTAACACATAAAATTCCCATCTTAACCATCCGACCTTCTACGTAATCATACGAGAGTCCCGGATAGCCCAACTTGTAATCAATTTCGGCAACATCCTTTGGTTCAAAAATATGGCTTGGTCGATAATGCATTCTTCCCATACCCGCTGGTCGAGAGGCATTAATAACAAGCGCAATCATCTTGGCAAGTTGGTCTGAGTTTGCAAAAAATCGAGTAATAGTCATTGTGGTCTTTTAATTAAGAATGAATTTTTCCATCATCACCAAGATACAGTTCGCATTCTCCAAAAGAATGCGCGTAGTCTGTGAGTGCAATTCTCATTTCTTTGGGATAATCGCCATCCCAAAATCCAGCACCATGTCTGTTCCGGGTAAGCCAGAAATCATGGGCTACTTTTGATTCATCAAATTCAGCATCCCCTACAATTGCTGGATAACCTTCTTGAAATTTCAAGCAATCAGCGGTAAACTTTGCCAGCGTTTCAGGTGCAAGTTCGTAATCTGCTGAATCAAAATGAAAGTCCTGTCCTTCGTCGTCCGTGCTATGACTCGACCAAAGAGCGGTTTCTATGTAATGTTGTAAAAACTCTGTGCTCGTCATTTTGCGTATTGATTCAAGAAAGATTTTCAGATTCAATAAGCGCGTCCATATCTGTCACAAACCTGTTGAGAATTTCACGACGCATTTTTAATTCATCAGACTTCATTGAATCACCTATGATACGAGAAATATGTTTATCTGCCTTGTCTTTGAGCTTCACCAATTCAACTCGAATTTCCTCTGAAAGAAGAAAATCAGCATACTCTGAACAATTAAGAGGAAAAATTGACTCTTTATCTGATGGACTAACTTCTAAACCTGTATCTTTTTAAAACGATATTCAATACCATCTTTGCGAACAACAACAATCTGTGTTTTTGTTAAACGCTTAATGGTGCAGCTATTCCATACAAAATAACTTCCCTTAATTCCGACCGAATCACCAACAGCTAACGTTTCAATCCATTTTGGAATGGACATCAATTGGCCATTAATTGTCCAACCTTTATCGAAAGTTCGTTCGTTAAGTAGTGTACCAGTAAAATTGAACATGTCTTTATTAGTAACTGTTAAAACAACACGAGTCATCGAATCGAAGTTCAAAATCAACCATTCAATTTCTTGAGTGACTTTTCAGAAAACACCGTCAATCCTTTCGGGGTCCGAATGGTATAGGCGTATCCATAGAATTTCGAAACCATGTCTTTGGCCTCGCCAAGAATACTCTTGGGATAGCTTACGACCAGTGTTACGCCATCGAATGTAGTTGGTAAACAACCAAGAGGAATGGTATCTTCGGACGTGCATAAACCGCCCCTACGAAATTTGCCGTTTTCCCATTCCTTGAATATGCGCTCGACCTCAACAATCTCTCCTTCCGTTTCATTGTATAAAGTCTTTGGACACGTTACTGTGTCTCCAATTGCGTATTTTGGGGTGCTTAAGGAACTAACCGCTTTATTCATAATTTGTATTGTTATCTGATAGCAATACAACGTCAACCGCTACAACCAAAGTTCAAAATACAGACTATTCTATATGAAAATTAATGGTCTGTTTTCTCGGGGTAGAACCTTTTCGTTAATGGATTCATTCTCAATTCAAGATGGACTGCTTCGACAAAGCCCTGCTCGAAATCAATCTCCAATTTCTCTTCTTGAATTTCATGGAAGCAAAGCCACATACAATTTTCAAAAATCAGTTTCGAAATATGCTTTAGAAAAAACGCCTCTTTATCTGTTTCTTCTGAAACGAATTTTGGTATCATGTCTAACGCAACTGCTCGACCTTCATTTCGACCGCGTTCAAATTTGCTCATCATTTCGTGGTAATTCAATCCATTCCGTGTAAGGATAGTCATCAGAGTTGTGCTTGATAACAGTCATTATTTCGCTGTCAATAGTTTCTATCTCAAAGACCAATTGACCATTAGGTATAATAAACGATTTGTTGAGAGAAAATACATAAGAGATGAGTTCTAATGGTTCACCTTCTTCATCTAAAAACCCAACCGTATCATTCTCTTCGGGCATCGTAAAGAGGTCTCGCATGATTTTGTATGGTTAAGTTTAATGCATTTTGTGCGTTATAGTCACACACTAAATATCCTTATACGAAGCCTCGCTGTCGTATTTTCAAATCAATAATTTTGGGAACAAATCATCTTGAAAAGTGATTTAGAAAACATGGAAGATAGCAAGATAATAAAAGCATTTCCGCCTTCTTCATGGACTCCATCTGGACATCTTTGTTTAAATGGAATAGCTCTTTCATTTAATGCCCTATTTTGCTCTCGTTGTATGGGCAAAGGATTGAGTCACAATATGACAGAAGATGAGTGTCGCGAATTTAATTTAAAACGTAAAGATGCCAAAACCAAGAAGTCATTTGATTCACTGTGAGAGCGAGAAGGATAAAGAGAAAACGTTGTGTGGGAAACGGTTCATACTGAATCGACGAATGGATTGGGTTCCAAAAAAAGACTTCAGACTCATTTCTCAGTCCTGTGAAAAATGTCGTTCCGAATATAGTAGATTATACAAATGAAGCCACAATGGAAAAGCATTCTCTCGTCTGAAATACAGGATAGATACTATCGTCGTATCATCGAGTATCTTAAAGAGAATCCTTCTTTTTATCCGCCTGTCAAGAAGATACTTCGCGTATATGATACTCTTGATTTTGATGAGGTTAAGGTTGTTGTTCTCGGTCAGGATTGTTATCATGGGCCTTCTCAAGCCAATGGCTTTGCTTTTGCAGTAAATGATGGAATTACAATGCCGCCATCTTTACGTAACATTTTCAAAGAAGTAAAGAAAGAGTTTGGAGCTTGTCCTGCATCTACGACTTTGGAAGGTTGGTCATCTCAAGGCGTGTTTCTTCTCAATTCTTTTCTGACGGTCGAGCCTCGCAAACCATTGAGTCATCAACATATTGGATGGGATAGATTCACTGATGCAACAATTGAAGCTCTTGGAAAGAGAGAAGAACCATTGGTGTTTATGCTCTGGGGCGCTTTTGCTCGAAAAAAGAAACACCTCATTGAAAATTCTAAACACTTGATTTTGGAGGCCGCGCATCCGTCTCCTTTTTCCGTTCAGAATTTTATGGGTTGCAATCATTTTTTGAAAGCAAATGAGTTCTTGCAATCAAACAATCTTGAACCGGTGGATTGGACGAAATAGATAGTAAACGCCAGCGAATCGCAAACCCAAAAATTAGCAATAAAATAAGCCCAATGTTCATGTAATAAATAACATTGGGCTTATTATGCGAACATTATTTATTGCTACAGTTGTAGCAATTACAATTTGCAATTCCGGATACACCAGATAAACCAGATAAAGCAAATGTTCCTGAATGACCTTGACCGTAATAATTTGAAATTCCGGATACGCTATCAAAACCAGACGCTCCTGAAACATCTCCCGGCTTATAGCTGTATAGCCATGACTCATCTTGTCCAGAAACGCCACTTACTCCGATTGGACCGGTACCACAAGTACCCTGAATGTAACCAGATGCTCCTGAATTTCCGTACATAGTTTGACCCTGATAGCTTTTGAAAATCTCATCATCTTTTTCAACAGCCATTGGATATCCCGGTTTCATTTCTATAATTCCCAAATAATCCAGAACTCCTGCCAATCTAACAATTTCTGCTACATTATCACTATTAAGTTCTAGCGGAATTACAATAGAGGCTTCTGATGAATCCGACATGTGGGCATTGTAAGGGGATGTGTTGCGCAACTTTGCGCGAACGATAGTTGTTTTTTGAAGTGTAATCATAGTATGTTTTCTTTAATTGGACTGCGAACCATTCGACAGCCATCATGAAATACATACAATCAACTTCAAAAACGCTCAATCTTGTAAACCTTAAAACACTTCAGCAAGTTTAATTTTGCCGCATCGTTCACAAGTACATGTTTTTTGAACATGGTTTCTAACTTGCATCTTTATCCACTTTCTGTCCCCACAGGCTTTTAAGAACTTCAATGTTTCAGACACATCAATATCGTTTGCCCATTCACAATTTCTGGTCCAATTAGTCTTCTTCTTTGTGCTTTTATCAAACCAATAGGTAGTTCCATCAGACTTTACAAATACAAGAACATCGTATTTTTTCCCCAATTCATTATTGGATTTTTTAAGATACGTTTTGAATTGACGCTCGGAATCACTTGCCTTTACTTGGACGCGCTTCCAAACATCATCGAGAATAAGAAGGTCATAACCTTTATGGCCTTCGGGCATGTGAACCGTTGAAACGTTCAACGTCTCCAATTTAAAAGCAACAAGAAACTCAGGAGCTTGAACACGATAGTGAATTCTTCTGATTTTCTTTTTGAGAAAAGGTCTTCCGCCTTGGCGATTTTCCTTTTCTGCTTTCATAGATGCTTGCCAATTTTCGTACTGTTCTGGCGTTAATTTGCATTTGAGCTTTGAGAAAAATGATGGGTCGAGACTTTTTAGTCTTCTAAATATTTCACGTCGCTTGATATTTTGTTCTTTTAGATTGCTGCCCAATAGCGGCACAATCTCCTCTAGCAAATTATCGACTTCGTTTTCCATATCACTTCAAACGTTCCATCTTTTTATTCGAGTCGCTCATGCTCATCACCTAAAAGAGGATGTGTAAGTCCACATATCAATGCACTCGAACTGGAAATACCATCAAGGACTCCGGACTGATAGGACTTCAACATATCCAAACTGGTAAACGACTTTTCCGTATCTTCGTCTTCTTCCTCAGAAATGAATTCGTCACTATATGTATCATACATTTTATCAACGCTCTCTAATGAAAGAATAAGAGTATCAGCATCCAGTTTTTTTGATTTTTCTTGATGATGTTCTAATACATGTTGCATTATGCTCTCTCCTAGTTCGTGTGCAAATCTATCAAGAGAGCTTGTGTCGTCATCAATAAATCCACCAGTAGCATCTACTATCTCAGTAGTACCCGATTCTATTAAGGTGCAATAAGACATATTATCTTCCTTAACAAAAGCCGATTGAAAATCTAAAGCACTTTGTTGAGTTGAGAACTGAAATTTTGCAATTTGGGTAGTATCTTTTCCTGACCCAACACTTGCCGTGGTAAGTAATGTGCCATTGAATTGTTTTGCTATATCCTTTACACGCTCATAATACAGCTCGACAAATTCATCTTCACCAGTAAAGAATGCGGCATCTACATAAAATTCAACTTGGCCCATATCCATTTTTCAAGTACACACTAAACTTTGAACTTCGACAGAAATCGGAACAAATTCTGCGTCCACTGTCAATTTTGGTTTTCTTTTTGGAGTCTCATCTACTATGATTTCATAACTTTGCAAGTTCCGTGGTTTTTGCCAGTAAACATCATCCAAAACTTCTTGTAATTGTTTTTGAGTCATGTTGTTTATAGATTATAAGACCAACGGCAACAGAGGCCGAAGTATCAGGATTTCGACTTTACCTGAAGTTCCATTAAAAGCGTGTTGCCACACATTGGTCGTTTCGATACTTACAACAAGGTGGGTATCGACCACCATCCTCAAAAACAACAGCAAATGTTAAACAACTAGTCGCACGTGTTTAAACCATTCTGCTGTTCTCGATTCATCCATTTTTACCTGTTACGTGGAAATGGAACCACGTTCGGTATGTTTTACGATACCTGCGCAAATCTTACAACCACGACATCAAATGAGAAGTTCAATTTGACCAATCAACAATCAAATATTCTTCTCCTACAATCGCCACAAGTTGACGCATGTGCCTTTCATATTCTGACCACGATTTTGATTTTGTAATGTGTTTCACATACTTCCACATTTTCCATTCTTGAACTCGTTTTTCACGATGTGTCATCTCTTTAACTGACTTGTCGGAAGAAGGACAACAAGACCGTTTCAGGATTGAATAGAACCTAATAGCACGACGCATTATTTTTTGACGGTCTTCAATAGAAGCGTCTTCATACTGCTTCTGGTCCCATCGAATGTAATATCGTATTGGGCTTGGTGTTGTGTCTTTAGCCATTGATTTTTTTCCATTCAAAAGTCACATTGGTAGTTTTCCCGTCAATGTACTGAGATGTTCTAACAAGATGTGTTCCGCTTATTTTTTCAATAAGCCACAGTATGACTTGAGAATGCCAATACAACCAGACATGGAAACGGAAATATTTGTCGCCTTTTTTTATTACCATAGATGTTTTAAACTATTCAAGTTTCAGAATGGTTCTGTCAGTAATTATAATATGGGACTAATCATTCTACCGCTGTTCAAAGCAGACATTTTTATAGAAACCGGCACTTATCGAGCGGAATCATTGCAGGTCGCAATTGATAGTGGTTTCTATTCTGAATTTCATTCTATAGATGTAGACGAAGAGTTGATTTCAAAGGCGCAAGCCAAATACGCCAAACAAGAAAACGTACACATTTACCTTGGAACATCTCCAGATATTCTCAGAGAGATTCTACCAAATCTACTTAACAAAACCATTCTATTCTGGCTCGATGCACACTTTCAAGGAATATCGAAAACAGAATTGGATTTGAAATATGGAGAATGCCCACTTTTGGAAGAGTTGAAGGTCATTAAAGAACTTGCACCACACTCTATTATCTTTATTGATGATGCTTTTATGTTCGGTGAATCGTTTTGGACCACAGCCCCTCACGCTCATCTCTTTAAGAGAGACCAATGGCCAACAATTAAAGAGATTGAAGACTCACTGCAAAGCACACACATCCTCAGTCTAAACGGAAACATCATTTACTGTTTACCGAAATTTCAGCAGTAATATAAATCTTTGATTGATGCGTATGAATCCTTCAATTGAGCGCGGTACTTTGTGATGTCCCTCGTATTCAGGTTAGAAAGGGCACGCAACATTATATAAAGATGCCTTTTCTTTGACAAGTCAATGTTATTTCTGGATTCCAGTATCTGTATGATATATTTGAGTAGTCTGTTTCTATCCTTTTTGTTTTGCAATCGAAACAGGAGAAAGTCAACAAACTCTTCGTCCATCTTTGTCAAATATGAATTATCGACTAGCACTGAGTTTTTTAGAAATTCTACCTCGATAAGTGTGAGAGTTTGAATGTTGTTCTTTTTATGTTCTTCGGTCTTATCAAATATTCGAACGTATTTTTTCTCTCGGTTGATAGCACTCCACAAAAAGTTACGAGCGCAAGTATTGTAGTAAGAGAACGGCTTATCTCTTAAATCATACATCTGTATTGCCTCAATAAGATGTGACAAGCAGTCTTGCTTAACGTCCTCAATATTTGGAATTTGATTGAGTTTATAACCATCAACATAATGTTTAATCAACTTCAAGAAAGCAGGAATAACAATGTTGTTTAGTAGCTTTTCTTCCTTCGATAATTCAAGAATTTGTTGTGTGTTACCAGCCCATTTGTTTTTGAAATATGTAAGTGCTTCTTGAACCTCACTGCCAAAGTAAATCATCTTGCATTAATCTTTTTCTCTCATTTGCTTAAAATTAGCTTTGATACGCTCATCGGCTTCTTCTCTTATTTGTTTGAAATCAGCTATGATGAATTCTTTGTGCTCATCAAACCAAATCTGAGCCTCATCAACCAAATCACTTCTTAATTTGCTCTTGGTCACACATCCTTTACTATCAATCTCAACAACTTCGAATGGGAAAAGATTGGGTTTTGGACCGTGAGTTACAATCATAATATCTCCGATATCGTATGGCCAAATATATTTAAATACTGTCATACTATAATCCCATAGTTGCAAGATTCGAAAAATTCCTCTGTACTCATCATATCAATAGGTTTTGCTGTCATCTGATTCTCTAAATTCAATATGTAGTTCTCTTAACATACCGACAAGCCAACGCATGTCCTTTTCCCATTCGTTGTCAACCGATTCAGCATGCAACAAATAACGAATGTGTATGTTCTCAAGTCGTTTCTTCTGAGCAGTGTTCATAGCTTGAACAATCTCAGAGTTCGATTTTTTAAGAGCAACAATTAAGGCATTAGTTATCAGTGCCGCTTCTTTTGAATCTCTGTCACTCCAAATTGAATTAAGTACGTTTTCTTGTTTTTTGTTAAGCCTAGAATATCCTAAAGGACTATAGCCATATCGCTCAAACCATTCGTTCGTTAGATATGCAAAAATTTCTTCGAAATTTTCTTTTCTACCTATCTCTAAAAAGAGGCTCACATCTAGTTCTATCTCTCTTAAGTCTTTCTCGTTCCAAATTTCCACACTAAACCATTTACCATCATGGCCTGATGTAGCCCAAAATTTTGTACCACAATGAGTACACTTGTTCTTTCCAGTATCAGCTTCGTAGCGCGTTTGCTGGTTGCATTTTCTGCATGTTGTATCTCGTATCATTTCTGTTTCATGATTTGTAAAAACGCCTCACTAACTGCTCCTGATAAATAATCCGACGTTCCAAAACCTATAGTTGGATGACAATGTTTACAATCACAATCTGGACCTGACATAATTGGTCCATCGTATATCTTGCAAACAAATCCATTAACTGGTTCTTCATAACCCTCATAATACCATGGTCCCTCGATTCGAACATACCATTTCTTTTCTTTGAAGTAGTCGAAGAGATAACGTTGAACTGCCCATATATCAGTTGTAAAACTTGGAGTGATACGGTCCCACACTTCCTCTTCTGAGGCTTGATGTGAAGCCGTCATATCATCACCATCTACAGTTTCACCATCATAAACCATGTGATATGCCATATCCCCATCAAAATACCTTCTACCACCAGAATCAAGAACCATGTCTTCTTCGACCTTGAATCCAAGAAACTTTGCTATCTCGATATTTTTAGCTTTGTTTTCTTCCCAGTTTGACATTGTTTTAAAGTCCTATATAATTTGGATGATAATTCGTATCGTCATGTTGAAAACATCTATGAGAACCTTTTATAATTTGTGAAGCCGTTCTTGTGCATTGGTGCGGTTTACTTCCACGCCTCGTTACTCTAGATTCGCATCTTCTTAACTTCTCGTATTTTGGATAACGATTTGTGTCCCTGTGTTGATAGCATCTATAAAAACCATTTATAATTTGATTTGTTTTTGTCATGCATTGGCCAAACTCTGTTTTTTTTGAATTTGTTGAACGAATCTGTGTTCCGGCATCACACTGTTCATACGATTTTTTATGCTTTGTGACGACTTCATCATGAAGAATATTTGGGTTGATTAAAGGAATTTTAATCGCAATTTCAAAGGCATTCCATTCATCAAGAAATTCTTGAATTTCATCAAGTCCTTTTGTAAGAGGAGTATTGAATGTGGAAATAAATCCATATCTACCATTATTCAATTGTGTAATTGTACCAAGAAGTTGACCATTACTTTTGCCCATTACTCTCCACACATTTCTAACCTCTGCTTCATAACGTTCTATTTCGACATTCTTAGTTCTCTTCATAATCTCTCTGACAATATTCTTTCAATCATGTCTTCAATTATTTTTTTGCCCCATCCTGCTCTATCGGTAGTTTCTTTTTTGTCTGAACCCAAATACATTATTTGGAGTCTACTTGTATTTCCCGGACAAAGAGCCTGTGCAATTTCTTTTGCTATTGTGCGAAGATTGTTTTCCTGTTCGGCTTGTTTTAATTCCGGGAATACACATTCCCAGTCTTGTTCTCTGTCACAATCATTTTCTACTGAACGAACATATTCAAACAAACCGTGTGGGTCAACCTCCAATTTATCATATCGACTCTCCCACACTTCTATTATCTCTCGCATATAGTTCATAGAACATGTGTGCTCTTCGTAATAAAATCTTTGATGTTCCTCTTCATCTTTGTCTTTGTCTCTAAACGCCATTCCTTTTACAACGAGATAGAGGTTATTGCGCCTCAACAACACTGCAATCGACCTCTTGCGTTCTGATTCTGGATGCTCGACAATAAATACGCGACCATCTTTAATCTCTCCACTTATCTTTGTGCCACAAGAATTGCAATACCAAGGACCAAACGAAGTGTTCCTCATTATTAATAAATGTCTAACACCAAAGCCAGCTTCGTAATTCTCTTTACATTTGGGACATTGAATATAGCTCTGTGTTCTTTCTGTAATTGGTACTTCAATCATCTTTATCTTTTTCTAAGTCCAAACTGTTCATAACGCATTAAGATGCCTCTACGCTTGCCATGAGGAGTAAGACACGGATAAACAAAGTAACAATCAAGGAATAACGTTATCTTCAATCCTATCCGTCTTATAATAATGTTCATGGGAGGTCGAAACCAATCCAGTATGATTTTGGTTCTCAGGATTCCAATAAAATTTAAAAACATGTTGCAAGCAAAACCATTCCAAATTATAGACGGGAAGTTTGAATGTCCACTCTGCTTTGAGTTATTGCCATTAGATTGCGATAAAGACCAAACGGTGTTTAGATTCAAGTGCTCTCAAAACGGAAACATATATCTTGTGAATAGAAACGGAAAGCCTATTTTTATATTATTGGCTCAGAAAAGTAAGACCACCTAAATCCACCAGCAGAAAACCTCTTTCCTTTGCAACACTTTGTGATTGAACTGTTGTCGATTCTAAGAGCTTCGAAAATTTCATACGTTGAGTTCCATTGCTTAATGACTTCTCCTGTGTTAAGGTCCAATTGAAGAATTGGTTTGTTTACATTAAACTTGTTGTTTTGTCCTATGAAGGCTTTGGTTTCTGCTGTATGTTGACGACCATAGAACGGATTTTTATCTCCGCTTAATGCTTTGCTTATTTGATTCTTGTGAAAATCTGAAAGATTTTTTCCGCGCTTTGAATCCGATATCTTCTTTCGAGTTTCTGCGGTTAAAACCTTGCCGCCACGACCTCCTCCATCACCATTTGTCAGTTCTTTAGAGCAGATGGTTCGAAACAATCGTACGTATTCTTTTTCAAGATTTTCGATTTCCATCTTAGTTTCTCCCCAGTCCACAATTTCCATTTTTGGAATTATTCCTTGTTGAATGAGAGAACGAATCCATTTTTCCTTATGACTTCTGCCAAGCCAACACTCCTTCAAATGCGTTTTATATCGTTCGGATGGGTCATTTGTGTATCCTACATAGCGCACAATCCATTCAGAATTTGATGGATGTTTGAAATTGACTGGTTCAAGAAGCGTGTATATCCAAAAACGGTTCATTATTATTCCTCTGGTAAGTTTAATTTGTCGCCATCATATCTCCAAACACAACCAATGGCATAATCTGTTTTGCCAGTACAAGCATCTTGAATTGTTTCTTTTGCAATTTCAAACGCTTTTGCGGCAACTTTTGCTGAGGACCATTCTCCAATCAATTTTCCGTCCGGGTCGTATTGCAACACTCGTTTTCGCTTACTTTCATTTCGTTTTTCGAGAAATGAGACATCTAAAATTTGTGGCGCTTCTCCATTTGGAAAGTTCTCAAGTTTTCGAAATATGAATCCTTTGATTTGATTGGATTTTCCGCGAGCACATCGCTTTACATTAGACACATCAACATTTAAATTTTTAGCGGCCTCTGCAATAGTATTGAAAATTCTTATTAATTTGCCATCTAAATCATATTGCGCTATCGGTTTAATGTTATGATGTCCGCCACTTATTTTCAATTGAACGTCTATTATTGATGGCAATTTTGCCCCAAATTCTGACCGATATTTCCAAACGCTTCCGAAGGATTTGGATGTTTTTCCAGAAAGACATTTTACCAATGCGCTTTCCAGAATTCCAGTTACTTCTGAAGCGTTTCTTATGCTCGGAAAAGTTCTTAAAAATTTCCCATCTAATTGAAATTGTATTATTTCTCTTTCTCCGTAAAGTGTTCCATCTTTTCTCATAAATTGATTCTTTAATTGAATATGCACAACCATCAATATAAATACTTGGTTCCCATTATTGGGGGCAAATTTATAGGGATTAAAAATACTTGGAATGAAATTATTCAGAGCATAAAACAAAAGAGGCCGCTAATGCGGCCTCTCTGTAAATCTTTTTTTACACTTAGAATGTGTAGAAATCAAGATTCAAAATTCTAATCACACCATAGTAATCGTTACGAATAACGGTCTTACCATTCCTTGTGATACAACCTTTTATGGGGTTAAAGTTGTCCGGATTGAATATAGTCGGGGTAACTATCAAAGGGATATAGGGACACCAAATGTATCCACCTTCAAGAGCATTCTTACCCTTGTATCCGAGAAGCATTCTATCTTCTGGGAAGTATGGGTCTTTGAAGATGGTCCAGCGATTCATAGTACCAATCTTCTCAATACCAAACGTGTACTGACTATTTGCGTCATCCGTAGAATTGTCACTGGAAGCGAATTGCTTGCCCATTGTTTCAATAATGGAAGACACCTGTGGTCCGACCACTGCCCAGTTAGCACCTTGACGCAAGTTGAGCTTCATGATACGGTTCGATACAGCGTTCATAACGTGACCGAGAGTGTTGTGCCACTGGTCTTGGTCGCCATAGAAAGCCTGAGTTCCTGTGAAGACACCTTGGTACGTTGCGTCTTGGATTGCGCCTGTTCTGTCAATATAGACATATCGACCAATCATACGGCTCCATGCGGCCTTTACGTAAGCTACCGAGAGCAAGTCTGAAAGAATTTCACGGTCAATTTCAGTAGCAATCTGTTCGGAAAGGATGTTCGTAAGTTCAACCTCTGCGTCCAGCGCCATAAAAGCGTTCAAATCCTGAGACATTTCCGGAGTCCATACCGTCTTCAACTTCTTGGTTTGAGCGGAGACCTGTGAGCTAAGAATCTTGAAGTTGATTTGAGGAATCTCAATCGTGTTTTCAAAATCACCAAGCAATGTCTGAGCACCATTGGTTGATGCAGAATCCTGAAGAAGTGTCTTGACACGTCCAAGAAGAATTGCTTGTGCCATTGCAGAAGCGGAAGCTGCAGCAAGGTTAGCAGTGGAATAAATACGAACGGTTGTTCCACCTGATGGATACTCCGTAAGCGTATTGTCAATTCTTGTTGCTAAGGAATCAGCACTGAGAGACTTGATTGCATTGGTGCTACGGAAGCTATTCCATGCAGTCGAATACTGATTGTTGATACCATTCTGCTCAAAATTGATTTCACCGGATAGACATGGACGCATTTCATAACGGCTCATCCAATCAACAACGTTTGCATTGTCAACGGTGAAGTCGAATCCGCTAAGAGTACCACTAATACGATAGCTGGTTGCAGTTACCGAAGCATAAGATGGTCGCGATGTTCCGAGTGTGAAAATACGGTTGGCATATCCAAGACCTGCGAAGTCATAGAATCCACCCGTACCCTTAGATGGTCCAATACCGCCCATTGTCGGGTCTTGTACGGTATCTCTGTCACCATAGACCGAACCACCTGCTGTCTGACCAGCACGAGTTCTATCATACGTAAAGTCCGTGTAGAATACAAGTCCTGCTGGCATCTGCATCGGCTGAACCGATACAATGTCATTCGTCAAAAGACTTGCGAATACACGACGTACAAGTGGGAATGCGATTTTGTTAAATCCTGCAATGTCACCAACGTTGGTCTGCTCATTGAGAATTTTTGCGCGAAGTTCCTTTGCTTCGTTCTCAAGCAAGAACGCAAGGTTCTGCTTTTTCTCTGGATTGAGACCTTCCAGAAGCTGAGTAACTCCCCATTTCTCTACCAAACGTTCTGCTTCCTTCTGTTTGTTAGAAGCGTTTTGGTCGCGAGTCATCTCAAGGATGATGTCATGTGTTAAATTGTAATTCGCCATTTGAAATTGTCTATGGTTTAAATTGTCTTAAAATTTTGAAAATCTAAAGTTGTTTAGGTTTTCGTTGCTATTGTTTATAGAGCAATGCGTTTTAAATACTACTGTATCTTTCGCATTTGTATTATTTGTAAAAACTGACAGGAAATTTTTAGGGACGCTTCTAATTATATTCCTGTCAGTGGTATTATCTTAATAGAATTTTCTCAAACCGGACCAAAAGTTCGATGTCTCTTCATCAGTTGGGGTTCTCGTCGCAACAGCACTTTCAAGTAGTCCTTGTTTTGCTGTTCCAGTAGAGGAAGTGGTTTTGGCATTGGCAGACTCTTTTAATACAGTACGCTTTGCGGTCTCAAGATTGAAGTTCTTTTTACCCTTTGTTGCGCCTTCTGCAATGACAGGTTTTTCTGGATTCTTTGCAGTAAGTCCTTCACCTAAAAGTTGAGCTTTGACAAGACCTGCAAAATGTTTAGCGGTCTTGTTCATCTTGTGATAAACATTTTCCGCCGCTTGCAAAGTATCAGCATTATCGAAATTCTCTAAAATGATATCTCTTGCGTTTTCAATACTCTTGATAATAGTTGGATTTGTGACAGAATCAAATTGATTGAAATTCTCAGCAATGATAGTCTTTAGATATTCTGTTTTTTGCTGGAAGAGACGAATACTTCGTAGTTCTTCCACCAAGCTTTTTGCAAAGTTGTTTGATTCGTCTAACTGTTCTTTTGTTTTTTCAAGCTCTTCGCGTAAGTGGTCCTTCGATGTATCGAAGTCCGGGCCTTCTCCTTGTTCCTGACCGTCTTCTCCTTCATCTTGAATGATGAATGTATTTCCACCATTGCCTTGTGGAGCATCATTATGTTCTTCGCCTTCTTCATTGCCTTCCGATTCACCACCCTCTGAACCATCTGGAACAATCATAATATCATCATCACTATCAAAATCGCCATCACTATAATCATCTCCCTCGCCTTCTCCACCATCTGGAGATTCAAACGGAATTCCACCATCATTTTCACCACCCTCTAAATCGCCAGAATCAATTTGAGATTCTCCATTAGCAGCAGCTTCGACAGCACTTTTAACAGCCTGAGAAACTGCATCACCAAGTGCTTGTGCAAATTTCTTAGGGTCCAATTGAATTGTTTCTCCTTCACCGGAATCTCCATCTTCTGGCATTCCATCAGTTCCGGATGTTTCATCTCCAGTCGATGGAACGGCTTCATCTGTAGAAGTTGGGGCGGTTGTATCCTCTCCTGCTCCTGCATCGCTTCCTGTTGCATCTCCTACTGGAGCATCAGAAGAAGAATCGGGACCGGTTTCATCGGTATCTTCGTCATCCGTATCAGTATCTTTTTCATCTAAATCGTCTGCTTCCATCAACGATTTTACAGTCTCTTGAAGAATCTTCTCGTTCTTTTTGGCGAGTACATTCAGAGCAGCAGCCTCAGCCCCCTCTTTAAGAGCCATTACATCTGCAACTGCATTTTTGAAAAGTTCATTGTCTAATAGGTTCGCCATTGTATTATAATTTGGTTCAATTTAGAGTTATGCTGTAATTATGTGTCGGAAATCCAATATTGGAAATGTGTAAATTATCACCTTATATCATTGGAATTCCGGAAGGAGCACTTTCTGCAATACCTTCTGTCCCAAGCACAAGAGCCAACGTTGTTCTTTCTTGTTCGCTGAGATGTGGATTGGAAATTACTCTTTCTATTTTTTGATTGATTTTTGCTTCTTGAATTGGGGCACCACCAAAACCACTAGATGTTCCAGCAGTTATTACATTTCTCATTATGGCATCTTGAGGATTGATGTTTTTAGAAGTCACATTTTCATCAATTCCACTATCAATACCACCATGCATTTTCCTCATGCTCTCACGAGACTTTGCAAGAACTTCTGCGTATTTAGAACTCGCTATTTTAGATTCAGAAACTGTATTGTAAGCAGTTTGTCGAGGAGATAATTGTTCCTTTAGTGCTTGCAAACCATATTGTCCGTACTCACCAGACTCTTCTAATTGCAAAATCTCTTCGTCCAATCGTGCGACTTCATCCATAAGATATTCTCGTCTTTCTAAAAGGACATCGACCTTTGTTTTTGGTCTATTTAAATTTACAATTCCTCCAAGTTGTTCTTGAAGAACTTTGCCTAATATGTTCGGCAACAATTTAACCAACTGCTTGGAAACTGCTTCTTCTAGTTGTGTTTGTGTTGCTTTCTTTGGACTGTTTTGGGCTGACATAAATTGTTGATGTTAAAATTTGCTAACACTTTTTCCTTTTGGAATTAACCGAGCATTATCCAAAGATGGAGGGTTCTCCTCCACTGTGAGTTTATGCGCCTGAATATATTTTACAAGAGGTTCACGAGGACGTTTTAATACACCATCTTTTTCGAATGAAGCGACATCAACTTTAATGATGGTGCCCATTTTACCTATTGCTCTACCATGAAACACTATTTCTTTTTCAGGATTTAATTCACTTCGTTCCTTCCACGAGACATTCTTTGGATTCTCTTCAATATGATTGAAATCAACATCTCTATTCATCCCTAAAGATGAATTAAAGGGTGATTCAACTGGTATATTGCGCGGGTCAACTGATACCTTCGGACCATATCCATTTATGGAAAAGTCATCGTCTTCATCTTCCGTAATATCAGGGTCTTCCATTTCATAAGAATTTGGGATGTATTCTTTGATAATTGAATACACGCGATTCTCGACAATTTGTCGTATCCTGTTCAAGTCGTTAGATTCAGTTTTCATTGTTATTGTGGTATCAGATTATATTGTTATTGTTTTCAGATTTTCGGGAAGACTTTCGACTGTCTTTCGCTGAAGGTAGCTCATTTATGTTCTATAAAAGCCCATCTGAAATTGATTGTATTTATTGTGCTGATGGACCAGAAGCCTTTGCTAATGCAGCAAGAATTGCTGACCCGTTTTTATTGATTCTCTCTACATAGGTTGGCGCATCACTATTCTCGTTATGGTTATAAACCATATTCGAAAGACCATTCTCTGGCGCAGATGCAACATACGTTAAACCATCGGAATATTTGCTTTGAGGAAGATGAGCATTCTTAAGATACAACTCACTTTGTGATTTCTTATCCTTTGGGTCTTTGCTCGATACATCTAAACTTGAGAATAACGGTAGCCCATTTTCTGTTGTGCTATCTGCCATAATTCATTCTCCTACTATGTTAATATGATTGTTTGTTGTGTTGTATGCAAATTGCATACATCTTAATTACTATCCAAATATCTAATGTACAGGCTGAACATGTGAGACTCTTGCAATCTTGTCTCCAAGAGTTTTTAAAAAATCATGAACAGACATCTTGGAATCAGTATACATTTTCTTCATACTCTTATTTCTAAATGTAACCATAAACGCATTGTATTCTTCTTCTTCCGGTTTAGGTTCAACATTGAGTAATCTATGAAGAAAGCTTTCCTGAATTGGCTCAACCTTACTTATTTTTTGCTGTTGCTTCAGACTAAAGAGTTCAACAAATTCCTTAACCTCTAAAGGCTCATATAAGTCATATTTATACGCCGAACCGTCCCGACATATTACTCTGTATGTAGAATATGCTTTGTGATTTTGATGATATGCCCAGTGCTCTTGAACGGTATCAGACATGCTCTTGCAATAATTCTATGATTGTTTCCAACATCATTTGATTCGGATATGAATCTCTTGATAATTTGTCGTGAAATACAACTACCGGAATTTTGTTCTCAATTTGTCTCAATATCCCTGAAACTATTTTGGTGCAAATTTTTCTCATCACTGGATAACTTTGTGCATGATAACGTTTTAACGTAGCCTCCGGACTATTTTTTTCTGCATACTCTTTGTTCTCAGGACGATTGACCCAAACACCAAATGGTATCGGTCCTTTTTCTAACAACAATGTATCGACACGTTCTTGAATTAAACGTTCGACTTCTTCTTCTCTCATTATTGCTGCTTTGTTCATGGTGTTTCTCCAGTTATCTTTGCTTGCGAAATCAATTGCGCCGCATTCCAATGTATCACTTTCTTGTAAATTTCAGGAATGCTTTCATCAAAAGGATAAGATTCACGCCCAATTCCCTGAATGCCTAACATGGCACACTTTTCCATTTTCATATTCAGATTGGCAAACGCTGACTCTAAATCGTTGATGGTCGAAGTAAAATCTCCAATAGCTGTAGTTTTAATCGAATTTTCAATGTCGAAATCGGAATCAACTTTGGCCGCAAA
>Ga0134121_10000498_pt1 | contig 44646 bp, 41 predicted proteins | sample KB301_FD_96463 | JGI IMG/M metagenome (GOLD analysis project Ga0134121, IMG submission 96463) | Terrestrial soil microbial communities without Nitrogen fertilizer from Kellogg Biological Station, Michigan, USA - KB3-0-1 | ecosystem: Environmental > Terrestrial > Soil > Unclassified ...
GGCACCGCAACCGGGTACGTCGCGTATCCCTGGTGCTTTCCGGGGGCCCCATGTCCGTGACCGCCGTGATTCCCGTGGCCATGGCCATCGGCCAATGCCGCCACCGGGCTCAACGACAGAGCGGCGAAGAGGACGGCCGTCACTGCGAGACTCTTGCTGCGAAGTCGCGTGTGGTGGGTCACTCGATTCGTCGTCATGGTTTGGTTCCCTCCGGGAACTCGCTTCCGTGGTTTCTTAACGCAACCTTGGTGCCAGTCGATCCCTCCCGGAAGGCAACGCCGATCTGCCTGTCGAAACGGGGGTTAGGGGTGCGATCGCCAAACCGTCCCGCCGGAGGCGGCGTCGCCGTGTCCGTACTTTCTGGAGACGCCTTCGGACAGTCCGGCATCCAGTCCGGACAGCGGCACGAGCCGAATCAGAGATCCCGGAATTCCGGCAGGCTGCGATAGCGATCGATCCGGTCGCAGAAGAAGGTGAGGACCCGGAGTCCCTCGCGCGCCAGCCGGGCCGCCACCGTGAGGTTCGTCCCGCTGCTGGGCCCGACCGGGAAGCCGGAGCGGTTCAGGCGGCGGGTCGCTTCGAGGGCTTCGGCGTCGCTCACCAGGACCGCGTCGTCGAGAACTCCGCGGTGGCGTTCGACGATGCCGGGGACCAGCCCGTCGCCGATCCCTTCCTGCAGGTGGCAGACGGCCGCCGGGCCGGGAATGAGCGGCGGTCCCGTCGGGGGGTGCATGGAGGCGGGGAACAGGATCTTGCAGACGTACGGGCTCGCTTCCGGCTCGACCGCGAGCAGGCGCGTCCCGGGATGCTGCTTCTTCAGATAGCCTCCCGCCCCGACCAGGGTCCCTCCGGTCCCGATGCCGGCGACGACCACATCGAAATAGTCCACGCCGTGGGCGCGCGCCTGCGCCAGCGCCTCCTGTCCCATGAGCGCCTGTCCCTCGACGCCCGCCTCGTCCTCGAATTGATCGAAGAGGTGGCGTCGAGACCCGGCGGCGGCGTAGTCATGCGCCCGGTTGATGGCGCCGACGACTCCCTCCGATTCCGGGGTGAGCATCAGGCGGCCCCCGTGCGCGCGGATGATCGTCTTGCGCTCCTCGGTCATGTTCTCGGGCATGAAGATGACCGCCTGGAGCCCGGCGAGCGCCGCCCAGTAGGACAGGGCGATGCCGGCGTTGCCGGACGTCGGCTCGATCACCTCGTCGCCGCGGCGCAGGCTCCCGGCCCGCAGCCCCTCGGAGAGGACGTAACGGGCGACCCGATCCTTGACGCTGCCGCTCGGGTTCTCGTGCTCGCACTTGGCCCAGACGCCCTCCACCTGGACGAGTCTCGTCGGGCCGCTCCGCGGCAGGCGCGCAGGCGCTTCGGTCATGCCCGCTCCGCCGCGGAGCGCCGCGCGCTCAGGCGCGAGCCGGGAATGGTCATGTCGCGACCGTCGGGGAAGCGGATCCAGGCCTTGGTGCCGCCGTCGTAGTCGCGCGCCTCGACGATGACGCGCACGGTAACGCCGTCGAAGCGGCCGGTGCCGGTCCCTTCCACATCCACGCCCAGGAGCACGCGCAGGAACGGATTGGCGGCGCGCTCCTCCCCGATGCTGGTCGGCTCGGAGTGACCCGGGGCCACCTGCACGTCATCCGGAAGGGACAGCAGCCGCTCGAGGAGCGACCGCTTCAGATCCGCGAAGTCGGTGTGTCCCGGCGCGGTCGTGCTTCCGATGGCGCCGCGGAACAGCGTGTCCCCGGTGAAGCAGACCGCCGGGCTGCCCTGGCCGCTCACGTCGGCCACGAGCCAGGCGGTCTGTCCGTCGGTGTGCCCGGGGATGTGCATCGCCTCCACACGCAGCGGACCCGCGGCGACGACGTCGCGGTCGCCCACCTCCCGATCGACGCCACCCATTCGCGCCGCTTCGAGCGGATGGGCGGCCACGTGCGCGCCGGTCGCCGCCACGAGCGCCTCGCGCTCGGCGACGTGATCGCCGTGGTGATGGGTCAGGAGGAGATGGGTGATGCGCAGACGCCTCCGCCGGACCAGGTCGAGCACGGGCGCGGCCGGGCCGCCGGCGTCCACGATCACGCCGGCGCCCCCCTCCGCCGCGGCGGCGATCCAGGTGTTGGAGAGCCAGCGGGGATGTTCGACCCGTTCGAGGATCATCGCGACCCGGATGATACCCGGCCGCGGGCCGGATCCGCCGCCGTCGCGCTCCGGCCGGGCGGTACCCCTCCCAGCGTGGTCAGCCGGTGAACTTGTAGCCGAGGCCGTGCACAGTGAGCAGGAACTGCGGGTCCGCGGGCCGCGCCTCGATCTTCTTGCGCAGCTTGGCGACGTGCATGTCCACCGTGCGCGTCAGCGGCGCTTCGTCGTAGCCCCACACCTCGTCGAGCAGGCGCTCGCGCGGCACCACCTCGCCCCGGTGCTGGACGAAGTACTGCAGCAGGCGCAGCTCGCGGGCCGACATCTCCACGAGCTTTCCCTTGCGGCGCAGCTCCGCCTTGCGGAAATCGACGCTCACGTCGCCGAAGCGATAGGCCTCGGCGGTGGCGCTCTGGCCGCTGCTGCGGCGCAGGAGCGCCTCGACCCGGGCCATCAGCTCCATGAAGCCGAAGGGCTTGGTGACGTAGTCGTCCGCCCCCAGCTTCAGCCCCAGCACCTTGTCGATCTCCTGGCCACGGGCCGTCAGCATGATGATCGGCACCCCGCTGCCGTTCTTGCGGATCTCCTTGCAGACGTCGAGGCCGCTCATCTTCGGGAGCATCACGTCGAGAATGACCAGGTCGGGAGCGCACTCGGCCGCCTGCTTCAGCCCCTCGGCGCCGTCGCGCGCCAGGGTCACGTCGTACCCCTCGTAGCGGAACCCGTCGTTGAGCGCGGTCGCCATCGAATCGTCGTCTTCCACCACCAGCACTCTCGGCATCGTGGCTCTCTCCCCCTCGGCGGCCCGTGGACCGCCGTTTCCTCCGTGTGACTCAGGCCGTGCGCGCCTCGCGCGTGGCCGGGACGTCCGGCTCGCGCGACGGCAGGTGCAGCGTGAAGGTGCTGCCCTGTCCCGGCTCGCTCTCGACCGTGACGCGCCCGCCGTGCACCGTGACGATGTGCTGCACCAGCGACAACCCCAGCCCGCTCCCCTTCACCTCGTGCACCAGGCCGGTCGAGACCCGGTGGAAGCGGTCGAAGATCTTCGCCTGCTCGTCGCGCGGGATGCCGACGCCGTGGTCGCGCACGGCGATGGTCACCTCCCCCGCGCCTCCGGTGAGCGTCACCTGGATCTCGTGCGCTTCGCCCGAGAACTTCACCGCGTTGTCGAGCAGGTTGTGCACCGCCTGGCCGAGCGCGTCGGCGTCCGCCAGCACCTCCGGGAGCGGGCGATCCGCGACGACCCGCACCGTGAAGCCATGGTGGCGCAGGTGCACGTCGAACGACTGCAGCACGCCCTCGACCACCTGGGCGACGTCGGTCGGGGCGAAGGTGTACGTCTTGCGCCCCGACTCGATGCGCGAGAAGTCGAGGATGTTCTCGATGAGACGCGACAGGCGCCGGCTCTCCCGCTCGATGTACTCGCCGTATTCGCGCACCTTGTCCGGCGTCTGCACCCGCCCCAGCCGCAGGAGCTCGGCAAACACGCGGATGGAGGCGAGCGGCGTGCGCAGCTCGTGCGACACGTTCGACACGAAGTCGGTCTTCATGGTGGACAGCCGCATCATCCGGTCGGCGGCGCGCAGCGCCAGCCCGAGGCTGACCACGAGCGCGCCCCCGAGCAGGAGCAGCAGCCCGGCGTTGATCGCGAAGTTCACGCTGGCGAAGTGCTCCGGCGTCGAGCGGTGGTTGTGGAGGATGAGGCTCCAGTCGGTGAACACGAACGGGAAGCGGCTGGTCACGACCTCGCCCGGCTGCGCGGCGTGCTCGGTGCCGAAGACGAGCCGTCCCTGGCCGTCCTTCACCAGCACCTCGAGGTCCTTCACCGACTCGCCGGGGAAGTACTCCGGGAGCGACTTCTGGATGACCGCCGGCAGGAGCTTCTCGCGGAAAAACCGGCCGTCCAGGACGAAGCCGGCCACCGCCGCCACCTGGTGATCGTCGCTGGTGATCGGATTGAGGATGATGCGGTAGTCGGGGTTGCGCTCCTCGACGGTGAGAATCCCCCCCTCCACCGGGTGCCGCCGCATGCGCGACACCTGCCACGGCATGGTGGCCGAGATGATCGCCATGGTCTCCTCGTCGGCCGGCACGGCGATGAGCCGCTGCGTTCCGGGATCGAGGACGCGCAGCTCGCCGGTGCTGAACTGCGTGAAGTCCATGACGAACATGCGCGCCGCGCCCTTGATCGGCTTCTGCGTCCACTGGCTGGCGACGAGGTCGAGCCGTTCCTGCATGAACCAGCCGGCGGGGAGGTTCAGGGCGCGCTCGGCGGCGGAACGGTAGAAGTACTGCACCTCGGTGCCGATCGCCTCGAGGTAGTTGTCGAGGGTGGCGCGGCGCGCGATCGCCTGCACGGTGCGCAGCTGCCGCAGCTGCACGAGCTGCAGCACCAGCAGCACCAGGAGCGGGATGAGCACGCCGACGAGACCGGCCCACAGCGTGTGCCGCCGGACGAACGCCGCCGCCCGCCCCCACCAGCCCCCGTCGTTCATGCGCCGGAATATACCGCGAAGGAACCGGCCGTCTCGCGGGCCGGACCGTTGATTACACGGACTTTACATCCGATACATCGTTTGACCACCGCGGTCAGGACATTTACATCGCCTCGCCGTAATCTCACGCCCGCAATGGACAGCGGGGAGCAACAAGCGATGCAAGCACGAAGGAACCGACCCGGCAGCCGCCCGATGGACCCCGCGGCCCATCCCTGCCAAATGCAGACCCACCCTCACAGAGCGAGAACCAGAGCAATCGGCGACAGGCGGCTGCCGGGCGGTTCAAAAAATCCGAGGAGGATCGACGCCATGACCCGTTCCGCGAAGTTGATCGCGATTCTGGCTTTGACGCTGCTTGCACTCGCCCCGATCGCCATGGCCGGCGAGGGGAAGGATTGCGCCGGCAAGGACGCCGCGGCCGCCAAGGACATGCACGCCGCGAAGAAATGCACCTACAACACGCAGGAGTGCCTCGACCACATGGCCGCCAAGCTGCAGAGCTCCGGCTGGGTCGGCATCGAGCTGGACAAGGATGACAGCGGCGTGATGACGGTGCAGCGCGTGGTTCCGGGCAGCCCGGCGGAGCAGGCCGGCTTCCAGGTCGGTGACGTCCTGTTCGCCCTCAACGGCATCGAGATCAGCGACAAGAACGAATCGGCCCTGAAGACCGCCAAGAAGGACTGGAAGCCGGGGCAGAGCGTCAGCTACACGCTGAAGCGTGACGGCCGCCCGGTGAACGCCAACCTGACGCTGGGCGTGATGCCGGCGGACGTGCTGGCGAAGTTCATCGGCGAGCACATGCTCGAGCATGCATCGACCGAGGTCGTCGCTTCGAAGTAATCCCTCCCGACCTCGGTTCTTTTCGGGGTCGGCGGCGGGCGCCGCCGATTCCGTTGCAGCCGGGAGCGGGGCCGAACGGTCGGATTCCGGACCACCACCGACCGGGCGGCCCCGCTCTCCTGTTATCATCCAGTGACGCGATGTTCCCAGGGGCAATCATGAAAGTGCTTTTCAGGATTCTGGCCGGTGCGGGCCTGGCGGTGGCGCTGACCGCGCTTCCAGCGTGCGCCGGCGATACGGCCAAGGCGGGCGCCGCGGGTGACAGCAAGCCCGCCGCTGGCGGGGACGCCAAGCCCGCGGGCAACGCAGGCGAGAGCAGGACGGCGGGCTCCTCGTCCGACTCCAAGTCGTCCTCCAGCCATGAGAAGTGCCCCTACACCACCCAGGATTGCCTCAACCACATGGCCAGCCGGTTGAAGGCGTCGGGATGGATCGGCATCGAGTACGAGCCGGCCGAGGGCGGCACCATCACCGTTCAGAAAGTGGTCCCCGGGAGCCCGGCCGAGAAGGCCGGCCTGCAGCCGGGAGACGTGCTGTTCTCCATCAACGGCGTCGAGATTCGCAACGAGAACAACCAGGCGTTGATGAAGATCGACCGCCGCCCGGGGCAGACGCTGCACTATGTCGTCAAGCGCAACGGCGTCGGCAAGCCCATCGACATCGTGCTCGGGCAGTGGCCTGCCGACCTGCTGGCGAAGTACATCGGCGAGCACATGCTCGAGCACGCCGAGGCGGACGCGCTGGCCCAGGGCCCTCCGAAGTAACGTCATGCGCCCGGCGGTCGCGCTGGCGCCCGGCGTCTTCCTTCTTTCTCTCTCCCTTCCTCTTTCGATCGGAGCCACCGCTCCGGCGGCTGCGCGACCCGAACCCGGTCCCGACTGCGTCGAGTGCCCCCACTGGGAGGCCCCCGCTCACCTGACCGAAAGGATGACCATCGCGCCGCCTTCCGAGCCCGGGACGCGGCTGGTGCTCGAAGGAACGATCTTCAAGACCGACGGAAAGACGCCGGCGCCCGACATTCTGCTCTACGCCTACCACACCAACGCCGAGGGGCATTACGCCCACGGGCCGGCCACGACCGGGCAGGGACGCTGGCACGGCGACCTCCGTGGCTGGCTGAAGACCGGCGCCGACGGCCGGTACCGAATCGAGACGATCCGGCCGTCCCCCTACCCCGGCCGTACAATCCCGGCTCACATCCACATGCACGTGATGGCCCCGGGCGGGCGCGAGCGTTACATCGACGATGTCGTCTTCGACGACGACCCGTTCGTGAACGCTGCCTGGCGCACCCGGGCGGAAAACATCGGCGGCTCCGGCATCGTCCACCTCGAGGCGGATGCGTCGGGCGTGCTGCACGGCCGGCGCGACATCATCCTGCCCGCGGAGTGACCGCCAGCGCGGTCGCCGCCCGCGTCGTCGTGCGGTTCGGCCTGCCGGCGATGGCGGCGGCGTTCGCCGGGGCCGCTCTCCTGGCGGCGCTTTCCGATCGCCCGCCCGTCACCCTGTCCTGGCCCGGGGGAAGCACGACGACGGTGCCGCCGATCCAGGTCGGCATGGGTCTCCTGATCTTCGCTTTCGCCCTCGTCGAGCTGGCGCCCCAGACCGAAGCACTGGCGCTGGCGCCGCGCTGGCTGCCTCTCGGAGGGGTTCTCTCGGGGTTCTTCGGCGGACTCTCCGGTCACCAGGGGGCCCTGCGGGCCATCTTCCTTCGGCGCGCCGGATTGTCCCCGCGAGCCTTCGTCGGCACCCAGGCGGTCCTCGCCTGCCTCGTGGATGCGACGCGGCTCCTGGTTTACGGGGCCGCCGCGTGGGATCGACACTTCGCCCCGCTCACTTCACCCGGGACGCTTCTGGCCGTGACGGTCGGCACCCTGTGCGGCTTCGCGGGCGCCTTCCTCGGCGCGCGTTCCTTCACCAAGGTGACGGTGACGGGACTGAAATGGATCGTCGGCCTGTCGCTCGTCGTCGTCGGTGCGGGGCTGGCCAGCGGCGTTCTTTAGAAGCCGGGCGAGAAGTCCGGGCTAGACCCCGTAGCGTTCCGCGTCCCAGCGCAGGCCGAGGGCGCTCGGCGGGGCCATGTAGCCGGCCAGCGCGGAAGCCGCGACGACTTGAGGACTGGCGAGGTAGCCCTCGCCGCCGAGTCCCATGCGGTTCTGCCAGTTCCTGTTGAACGAGGTGATGGCGCGCTGGCCGCGCTCCAGCGCGTCCGGGCCCTGGCCGAAGCAGGGACCGCACCAGGAATCGCGGATGGCCGCACCGGCGTCGCGCATGACGTCGGCGATCGACCGCCCCCCAAGGCGCGGCTCCGGGGTTTCGATCTGCCGCTTGACCGTGCCGCTTCCGGGGAAGACGACGAACTCGACGCCCGGGGCGACCCGGCCGTGGCCGGCCGCGCCGGCCGCCTCGAGCACCAGCGCGGCGCCGAGCAGGTCGTCGTACGAACCGTTGGTGCACGAGCCGATGAGCGCCTTGTCGAAGGCCAGCCGCTCGTGCGCCACCTCCTCGGCGGGAAAGGCGTTCCCGGGGCTGAACGGCTTGGCGATCATCGGCACGACCGCGGAGAGATCGAGCGTCTCGTCGAGCGCGTACCGGGCGTCGGCGCCCGGAGCGAGCCGCGGGTACGGCATCGCAATGCCGCGCTTCTCGAACCACGCCTCCGTGATCGCGTCCTGCGGGAAGAGGCCGTTCTGCGCTTCGGCTTCCGCCATCATGTTGGCGATGGTGTTGCGCGAGGTCATCGGCAGCTGCATGCCCGGATCGGCGAACTCCACTCCCATCCCCTGAGCCTGCGCCTTCCCCCAGCGTCGCAGCAGCTCGAGGACGATGTCCTTCCCGCCGACCCACGGCTGCAGGCGCCCGGTGAAGAGCACCCGGCGCTGTGCGGCCGGGCTGAAATAGATGCTCCCCGTGGCCCAGCCGAACCCCAGCGTCGTGCTGCCGATGCCGACCCCCACCGCCCCGTACGCGCCGTACGCGCGGCTGTGGGAATCGGCCCCGGGATAGAACCCGCCCGGCACGATGAGCCCCTGCTCCGGGAAATAGAAATGGAAGATGCCGTCCCCGGGCGCCGCGTAATGCGGCTTGCCGAGATCGTGCAGGCGCGCGAACTGACGGGAGATGTCGGTCTGCCTGTCGTCCTCGGCCTTGCCGGTGAAGACGAAGTGGTCGGCGGCAATGGCGAGCTGGCGCGGATAGATGGTGTTGCCGCCGGTGATCTGATTGAACGTGTGGATGGCGAACGGCGCGGTGCCGTCGGATCCGGGCAGGAGATCGGCCTGCAGCAGGAGCGTCGATCCGGGACGCACCTCCGCGGATCGATCGACGCGGTGCGCCCAGTAGATCTGCTCCGCGACGGTGAGGGTGCGGGCGGTGGCCTCATCTGGGAACTCGACCCGCGGCGTCCGCTTCACCGAGGCGGCGAACTCGCGGCGCCCCACCTCGTAGATGCCGCCTTCCCGGCGGATCTCCTCTTCCTTTGCCGTCAGCGGGACCGGCCGGTATTCCTTGCCCTGCGTCAGGTTGCGCAGCAGGCGCGTGCCGGTGTCGAAGGACATCTCGTCGCCGTCCTTCGCGTCGGCCACCGCCTCGGGCGACTGCGCCACGTGCAGCCCGAGGTTGAGGGAGTTCCTCCGGAAGATGTCGCCCATGTTGGCGCCGCAGACGACGACCAGCTCGAGCCCCGCCTCCTCGGCAACTCCCTTGAGGCCCGCCGGCGACATCTCGCGCGACGAGCCGATGGCGAAGCGCTCGCCGGCCACGAGGAAGGTCTGCCCGGCATGAACGCGCTTGCGAAAGTCGGGCATCAGGTGGCGGAAGGAGCCGGCCTTCCAGCGCTCGTCGAGGGTCTCCAGGCTCTCGGAGACGCAGTCGGCCGCCGGGGTGATCTGATCGGTGTCGATGGCATCCCGCTTCTGCCCGGGACGCGACGGGTCCCAGAAAACCAGGGCGCGGCCGCGCAGCACCCGGCTGGCCGGGGCGTCCCCGGCGCCCTGCGGGCGCGGGGCGATCCGCTCGAGGTCGGCGGGCGTCAGGCCGGGCTTGAGCCGGGCCGGAGCCAGGGGAGAGCTGGACGTGGCTTTTGTGGACGCGGCGTCGCTCATGAGTGCGGCATTGTAGCGCGGGGCGGATCCGGTTCCACCCATTCCCCCTCCGGGCGCCGTATACACTGCCGATGATGCCTCGCGCGGATGACGACCGGGCCCTGATGCGCCGTCTGCAGCGCGGCGACGAGCGGGCGCTGGCGCCCCTGATCCTGCGGCACTCCGGCCGGATGCTGGCGGTGGCGGCGCGCCTCCTCGGATCGCGCCCCGACGCCGAGGACGCGGTGCAGCGCGCCTTCATCCGCTGTCACGCGCACGCCCGTTTCTACCGGTCGGAGTGGACGGTGACGACCTGGCTCTATCGCATTCTCACGAACGCCTGCGTCGACGAGATCCGCCGGCGGCGGGCGAGGCCCGAGGAGCCGATGCCGGCCGTGGGGCCCGGGAGATCCCCGGCCACGGGCCGGGCCGCCGGCTCCGGGACAGGCGCGGGAGTCGAAGTGCGTCTCGACCTCGAACGCGGCCTGGCAAGAGTCCCCACCGAGGCGCGGGCGCTGCTGGTGCTGCGCTACGTCGAGGGGCTGTCGTATGGCGAGCTGGCGCGGGTGCGCGGCATCAGCGTGAACACGGTGAAGAGCCAGTTGAAGCGCGGGCGGGAGATTCTCAAGGCGGCCCTCACGGAGAGGCCGCGTTCGATGCGACAGGGAGGACGACGATGACGGCACAGACCCAGGGAAAGCTGTTCGACCTCGACGAGGCGCTGCGCGACCGGCTGCGGCCGGAGCCGGTGGCCGCCGACGCGGTGCGCCGCATCGCGCGCGGGGCGCTACGCCGCCTGGAGCAGATCGAGCGCATCCGCGACGGTTTCGTCGTGGAGGCGAGCGAGCGGGGCGTGATGGCGGTCCATCGCGGCCGGCGTCCCGCGGCCTCCGGAGCGGCGGCCCGGCGGCACGCCGAGCAGGGACGCGAGGAGCTGCACGAGTACCTGGACGGACGCCGCTCGTACTTCGAGGTTCCGGTGGACCTGTCGCGGCTCGCAATCTTCCAGCGCCGGGTGCTGGAGGGGGCGATGCAGGTCCCCTTCGGAGAGACCACCTCCTACTCGGCGCTCGCCGCGCGCATCGGCTCCCCGGGCGCGTCGCGGGCGGTCGGCACGGCGCTCGGGCGCAACCCGGTGCCGTTCATCGTCCCCTGCCACCGCGTCCTGCGCGGGGATCGGAGCCTCGGCGGCTACGCCTTCGGCCTGCCGATGAAATCCGACCTGCTGGAGCTGGAGCGCTCGACCGCGGTCCTCGAGGGCTGCACCAGCACGCACATCCTGTGCCGGGTCGGCTGCCACGCGCTGGCGCGTTCGCGTCCCGATCGCCGTGTGGTCTTCGCGTCGGTGGCCGACGCCCGCTCGGTCGGCTACCGGCCGTGCCGGCTGTGTCGTCCGGAAGCGGCGTGACGTTCGGCGCCCTCGACTGGACCGCGGTCGGACGCGACCTCGACGATCTCGGCGTCGCGCGCCTGCCGTGCGTCCTGAGCGAGGCGGAGTGCGATGAGGCGGTCGGTTTCTACGATGACGCGGCGCGCTTCCGCAAGCGGGTGGTGATGGAGCGTCTGCGCTTCGGCGCCGGCGAATACCAGTATTTCGCCGACCCGCTGCCGCCGCTCGTGGCGCGGCTGCGCGAGACCGCCTACACACCGCTCGCCGCCATCGCGAACGAATGGCAGAAACGGCTCGGGCGAAAGGCGCGCTTTCCCTCGACGCTCGCCGCCTTCCTGCGCCGCTGCCACCGGGCCGGGCAGAAGAAGCCCACGCCGCTCCTCCTGCGCTACGAAGCGGGGGGCTACAACCGCCTGCACCAGGATCTCTACGGCGCGCTCGCCTTCCCGCTGCAGATGACCTTCCTCCTCAGCCGCCCGGGCGAGGATTTCGAGGGAGGCGAGATGCTCTTCCTCGAGAACCGGCCGCGCGAGCAGTCGATCGGCACCGCCGTCGCCCTGCGCCGCGGGGACGGGGTGGTCTTCGCCGTCGGCGACCGCCCGATCCGCGGCGCCCGGGGATGGCGCCGCGCCGTCCTGCGTCACGGCGTCAGCCGCGTCACCTCCGGACGTCGCCACACGCTCGGCGTCATCTTCCACGACGCGCGCTGACGCCGGTCCGGAAAGGCTCGATCGCTCCGTTTCGGCCCGACTGTCCGGAATCGTCCGCACGTTGGCCGAAGGATCGCTTGGCGGCCGAAAGGGCGGGTGGCAGACTCTCCGCGGTGGTCCGGGAATGCGGCGCCCTCTGCGGCGTTGCGGGTGAGGAGGATGGTCATGAAGAAGGACCTCGTGGCTGCGGCGGTTCTCGTCGCGACGTCGGCGTGGGCCGCTGCGGCGGATACCGGAAAGGGGTCGGCTCCCGGTTCGACCGACCCGAATCACGGAGCGAAGACGCGCAACGTCGCCATCGTCCTTTATGACGGCGTCGAGATCCTCGACTTCGCCGGGCCGTCGGAGGTATTCGCCAGTGCCGGCAACATCGCCGGTGCGCCGGGAACGCCCGCGTACCGGGTCTACACCATGGCCGCGACGAAGGCTCCCGTGAAGAGCCAGGGGTTCATCTCGGTCACGCCGGAGTTCTCCATCGACGATGCGCCCCAGCCCGACATCATCGTGATCCCGGGAGGGCAGTCGGGCGCTCTCACCTCCGATGCGCGCTTCATGGCGTGGGTGAAGCCGGCTATCGAGAAGAGCGAGCTGACGCTGACCGTCTGCTCCGGCGCCTTCGTGGCCGCCAAGGCCGGCGCGCTCGACGGCCGTCCCGCCACCACCTGGTACGGTTCCGTCGACATGCTGAGGAAGCTGTATCCGAACGTCCAGGCGCAGGACGGGCGCCGCTTCATCGACAGCGGGAAGATCGTCACGACGGCCGGTGTGTCGGCCGGCATCGACGGCGCGCTGCACGTCGTCGCCCGGCTGACCGGGCGCAACACCGCCGACCGCACCGCGCGCTACATGGAGTACCACTGGACGCCGGAGCCCTATCTCGCCACCGGCTACATGTATTTGAATCCAACGCTCGACGCCAACGGGCGGGCCATGCAGCAGGTCTCGCTGCTCGAGGGCGAGGGGCGCTATGAGGAGGCGGTTCCCGCCTGGCGCACGTATCTGAAAGAAAATCCGAACGAGGCGGCGGCCTGGTACCACCTCGGCGTCGCGCTGCACTCGCTGAAGCGCTTCGACGAGGCGGCCGGCGCGGGCGAGAAGAGCGCCTCGCTGTCGCCGTCGATCAAGGCGGACGCGATGTACCTGGTCGCGTGCGCCCGTGCCCAGCAGGGCAAGAAGACCGAGGCCATCGCCGCGCTGGAGCAGTCGGTCGCCGCCGGCTTCACGACCCGAGGCGCCATCGAGCACGACACCGACTTCGATCCGATCCGCGGCGAGGCCCGCTTCCAGGCCCTTGTCGCGCGACTGTAGCCCGCCTCTCTCAGGGGGCGGGACAGGGGGGCGGCGGGTTCGGCGAGAAGTCGATCTTGTGGACCTCCATCAGGGGCAGACCGCACTTCGTCGAATCGACCGGCCCGTTCACGATCACTTCGTCGTTCGCGAACCGCTTGATCCCTTTCACGCGGTTGAAGACTAGGTACGCGCCCGGGTGGCGATTGGTGAGGCACCCCGTGATGAGGACATGCGTGGCGGCCGGACAGGAGGAGTCTTCCCGCAGCTGCCCGGCAAGAATCGGAAAGTTCGTGTCGTACCGGTTGTAATGCTGGGCTTCGACGCGGGCGGGCCGCACCAGGGCCAGCGCGGCGACGGCGAGCGCGACGGTGAGGACGGGACGCTTCATGGCGGACCCTCGCGAACGCGATGCTTCAATTCGGACACCCGGTCGGGGGGGTGTCATCGATGGTTATCTTCTTCATTTCCACTCCCGGCAGGCCGCAGGAGGTGGCCACGGGAGTCCCCTGGACGAAAACCTGCCGCCCATCGAACCGCTTCACCCCCTTCGCCTTGAACAGGACGTACATGTAGGGCTGGTTGGTGCAGAACTGATAGAGCGCGTAGTTCGCGTCCGGACAGTTCGACACCGCCCCGAAGATGCCGCCGTAGGTCTGGTATTCCGGTTTGTCTGCCACCAGCCGGGACGGGGCGGACAGGATGCCCGCGGCGACCAGGAACACGAGGGTGAGCGCGCGTCTCTTCACAGGAGGGTTCTTCATGGCTCACCCGGGCACGGTGACAGCGGCGGGTACCTGCACACGATGAGGCCTCGGGCGTGATCACGGGCAGTCGGGTGGCGGGACGAAAACGCGAGCACGCGAGTCTTCATGGGGGCCCTCCGGGATCGCACGGAGGCGGAAAGAGATCCTCTGGCATGGCGATCCTCCGGACGTCGATCAACGGGAGCGAGCAGGATGTCGTGTCGGCCGGCCCCTGGAAGATCGGGTAACCCTTCATGTAGCGCTTCACACCTTTCATGTGGTTGAAGACGACATACAACCTCCGCTGCCGGGTGCACCAGTCGAACAGCGCATGAGTGGCCGCGGGGCAGGAGGCGTCTTCCTGGAGATAGCCTCCTGCGTAGATCGGTTGATTGGGATCGAATCCATACCGGAAGGCATCGACGCGCAGGGGCAGCATCAGCACGGCGGCTAGAACGGCGAAGAGAACCAGGACGCGGACTCTCATGGCGGGCCCTCCAAGGACTCTTCCGGAGCTGTGTGCCCGAATGGACGCCGAAGGCCCGGGGCCGTCAACCTCGAAATGGGTTATTCGGCGCGCAGCGCCTCGATCGGGTCGAGGGCGGCGGCGCGGCGGGCCGGCAGGACGCCGCTGAGGAGTCCCACGACGAACGACAGGAGCAGCGCTGCCAGGACGTACTCGATCGGCGTCGCCACCGGCAGCGCCGGAAGCGCGATGTGCAGCAGCTGGATGATCCCGAGTCCCGCGCCGACCCCCATGGCTCCCCCGGCCGTGGCCAGGAGCGCCGCCTGCAGCAGGAAGAACGCCAGCACCTGCCCGCGCCGCGCGCCGAGCGCGCGCAAAAGGCCGATCTCCGCGGTGCTCTCGTTCACCGAGATCCACATCATCGTCAGGATGCCGATGGCGCCGACGACGAGCGAGATGCCGCCGATGGCGCCGACGGCGGCGGTCACCATGCCGATGATCTTCCCCAGCGTGTCGAGCATCGACTGCTGGGTGGTCATGGTGAAGTCCTCCTCGCCGTTGTGCCTTTCCATGAGGACCCGTTTGATGCCGGCGAGGACCTGGGCCGTTTCCTGGGCGTTGCGGTAGGCGACGTCGATCTCGATCAACCCGTCCCGGTTCAGCAGGGTCAGCGCCTGCGACACCGGCATGAAGACGGTGTCGTCGAGATCGATGTTGAGGAAGTTCCCCTTCGGCTGCATCACGCCGATCACCCGGAAGGGCCGCCCGCCGATGCGGATGCGCTCGCCGAGGACGTTGGCTTCTCCGAACACCTCGTGCTTCAGCTTCGAGCCGAGCACCGCCACCGCCCCGCCGTGGCGCGGATCGCCGGGCGGGAGGAACTGCCCCTGCCGCACCACGAAGCGCCAGACCTCCGGCATGTCGGAGGTGACGCCGTACACGAGAACGCTGCGACCCCGCTCGCCGTGCTCGACGCGCGCGTTGCCGAAGGCCACCGGCATCACCTTCTGCGCCTGCGGCAGGCGCGACAACGCTTCCGCGTCTTCGATGTGCAGCGGTCGGATGGTGCCGACCATCGCCACCGGATTGCCTCCCGTGGTCTGGGACTTCCCCGGGTTGATGGCGATGAGGTTGGTGCCGAACTGCGTGAACTCACTGAGGACGAAGACCCGGATGCCCTCTCCGAGCGAGGTCAGCAGGATGACGGCGGCGATGCCGATGGCGATGCCGACCATGGTGAGGATCGACCGGAGCCGGTGCCCGGTGACCGCGCCCCACGACAGCCTCAGCAGATCGAGATCGCGCATCGTCGTCTCTTCTTCAGTGGCGCGACAGCGCCGCGACGGGATCCAGGCGCGCCGCGCGCCGCGCCGGCAGGACGCCGAACCCGATCCCGGCCGCGAACGACACGACGATGGCGCCGGCGACAGCCCACAGCGGCGGCTCGGCCGGGAGGGCCGGGTAGGCCTGTCCGAGGATCGCCGCCCCGATGTAGCCGAGCGCCAGGCCGAGAGCCCCTCCTGCCAGCGCGAGGAGCACCGCCTCGACCAGGAAGACCCGCTCGATCTCGCGCGGCGGCGCGCCGATGGCCTTGAGCAGGCCGATCTCGGACGTCCTCTCCGACACCGAGACGAGCATGACGTTCATGATGCCGATGCCGGCGACCGACAGGGAGATCGCCGCGATGCCCGCGAGCGACAGCGTCAGCGCGGCCAGGATGCGGTTGAAGGCCCCGAGCACCGAGTCCTGGGTGACGACCGTGACGTCTTCCTCGTTGTCGTGCCGCGCCTTGAGGATCGACAGGACCTCCTTGCGCACGTCGTCGATCTCGGAGTGCGCCCCGACCTCGATGAGCAGGCGGAAGAGCGAAGTCTGGTTGAAGACGCGCAGGGCGCTCGCCACCGGCACGAAGACGATCTCGTCGAGGTTCATCCCCAGCGCCTGCCCCTTCGGCTCGATGACGCCGATGACGCGGTAGCGGAAGTCCCCGATGCGGATGCTCTTGCCGAGCGGGTTCTCCCCGCCGAACAGCTCGTGGCGCACCGTCTGGCCGAGAACCGCCACCGGCTCCTCGCGGTCCGGGTCGATTTGCGGCAGGAACTGCCCGATGGCGACGTCCACGCGCCGCATCGGCGAGTACTCCGCCGTCGTGCCGACGATGGTGGACTCGCGGCGGCGATCGCCGTAGGCCGCCTGCGCCGAGCCGACGGCCAGGGGCGCGATGCGCCGGATGCGCGGCAGGTGCTGGCGCACCGCCTGCATGTCGCGGATCGTCAGGTCGCGGGGCGTCCCGCCGAAGATCGGCGCGTTGCCGGTTGTCTCGGTCCTTCCCGGCAGGACGACGATGAGGTTGCTCCCGAGCGACATGAACTGGTCGGTGACGTAGCCGCGCGCACCCTCGCCGAGCGCCGTCAGCAGCACCACCGCCGCCACGCCGATGGCGAAGCCCAGGAGGGTCAGCGACGATCGGAGCAGGTGGCCGCGCACCGCCCCGAAGGCGAACCGCACGCGCTCGCCGAGCGTCATCGCGCCTGCTCGCGCGCGGTGGCGGGCGGCCCGTCGCGGACGATGCGGCCGTCCACCATCTGCACGACCCGGTGCGCCCGGTCCCCCACCTTCGGGTCGTGGGTGACGACGACGAGCGTGAGCCCGTCGCGGTTCATGCCTTCGAGCAGCGCGAGGATCTCGCCGCCGGAGACGCTGTCGAGGTTGCCGGTCGGCTCGTCGGCGAGCAGGATCGACGGCTTCATGACCGTGGCGCGCGCGATCGCCACGCGCTGCCGCTGGCCTCCCGACAATTGATCGGGACGGTGGTCGGCGCGATCGGTCAGCCCGACCGCCGCGAGCGCCTGGCGCGCCCGCTCGCGCCGTTCCGCCGGCCGCACACCCGCGAGGGTCATCGGCAGCTCGACGTTGGCGGCGGCGTCGAGCCGCGGCACCAGGTGGAAGAACTGGAAGACGAAGCCGATTTTCTTCGAGCGCACCTCGGCGAGGGCGGCGTCGTCGAGCGTCCCGACCTCGGCGCCGTCGAGGCGGTACGAGCCGGCGGTCGGGCGGTCGAGACAACCGAGCAGGTGCAGCAGGGTGGATTTCCCCGACCCGGAGGGGCCCATGATGGCGACGTAATCCCCCGCCGGCACGTCGAGATCGACGCCGTCGAGGGCCCGGACCGTCTGGTCGCCGACCTGGTAGTGCCGGGTCAGGCCGCGCAGCGCGATCAAACTAGTGCCCCGCGGTCGCGGCCTGCCCTGCTGGCTTGTCCGCGGCGGCGCGCGTGTCCGAACCGGTCGCCGGCTGCTCGACGGCGCGCGCCCCCTCCTTCACTTCGGCGCGGTCGAGGGAGACGACGACCGGCTCGCCGTCCTTAAGGCCCCCCTTGATCTCCGCGAACTCCCAATTGCGCATGCCGACGTCGACCGGCCTGGACTTCAGCACGCCGCCGTCCAGGACGAGCACCTTGCTTCCCTCCAGGATGGCGTACGAGGGGATGCGCAGCACGTCGGTCACCGCCGCGAGGATCACCTCGACGTCGGCCGACGTCCCCGGCAGGAGGGTGCGGCTGAAGGCGGTGTCGTCGAACTCCACTTCGATCTCGAGCGTGCGGTTCTGCGCCTCGAGGTCCTGCACGTACGGCGCGACGCGGGCCACCTTCCCCGGGAACGACTTCCCGGGCAGCGGATCGAGCGTCAGGCGCGATGGCTGCCCGGATCGGACGCGGCCGGCGTCCACCTCGTCGATCGGCGCGCTGACGTAGATCGACGTCGGATCGATGATGTCGAACACCGGCGGGATCGGCAGGGCCGCGGGCGACGGCGAGACCCACTCCCCGACCTCGGTCTTCAGATCGGCGACGATGCCGTCGAACGGGGCGCGCAGGACCGACTTCTCCAGGGTCGCCTCGGCGAGGGCCACCGACGCGCGCCCGCGCTCCGCCTGGGCCCGCGACGCCTCGCAGCGGGCGTTGGCCGCGTCGCGCGTGCTGCGCAGCCGCTCGAGAAGCTCCTCGGAGACGATGTTCTCCCCCTTCAGGCTGTCGCTCCGCTGCAGGTCGCGCCCTGCCTGCGCCGCGGTGGCGCACGCTTCGCGGGCGGTCGCCTCGGCGGTGCGCACTTCGCCGCGGGCCAGATCGAGATTGGCGCGCAGGTCCTTGTCGGCGATGCGCAGGAGAATGTCCCCCGCCTTCACCGTCACCCCCTTGCGGGCGCCGAGGTAGGACACCTGCCCGCCGATCTGCGGGCTCATCTTGGCGCGCCGGCGCGCGGTCACGGTCCCCGCCTTGCTGTTGGCGACCGTCTCCTCGACCCGGCCGCGGGCCGCGTGGAAGACGGTGACCGGGACCGGCTTGGGACGCAGGAGGGTGAACTTCACGACAACGCCGATCACCACGATGGCGGCGACCACGGCGAACCTCTTGAGCCAGCGGTTCATCCTACGGGCCATGCCCCCGGGAAGCGGTGGAGAGTATCACGCCGTCCGCGGCCGCCCTGGGCCGTCCGCGGTCGCCCCGGGGCCGTATAATGGCCGCTTTCAGGGGGTCTTGCAGCGATGCCGAACAACAGGGCCGTGGAAGCCTGGGTGGCGGAGTGCGAGCGCATCACGACGCCGAAAAGCGTCGTCTGGTGCGACGGCTCGAACGAGGAGCGCGCCCGCCTGACGCGCATCGCGCTCGAGGTCGGCGACTTCCTGCCGATGAACAACGAGCGCCTGCCCGGCTGCTACCTGCATCGCAGCTCGGTCAACGACGTGGCGCGCGTCGAGAAGCTGACCTTCATCTGCTCCGAGAAGAAAGACGACGCGGGCCCCACCAACAACTGGATGGCGCCGAAAGAGGCGTACGACAAGCTCGGCGGCATCTTCAAGGGCTCGATGAAGGGGCGCACGATGTACGTCGTGCCGTTCCTCATGGGTCCGAAGGGCTCGCCCTTCTCCAAGGTCGGCGTCGAAGTGACCGACAGCGTCTACGTCGCCCTCAACATGGGGCTGATGACCCGGATGGGTTCGGTGGCGCTCGACCACCTCGGCGGCTCGGACGATTTCACGAAGGGCTTCCACTCCAAGGCCGACCTCGACGTCAACCGCCGCTTCATCTGCCACTTCCCGCAGGACAACACCATCTGGAGCGTCGGATCGGGCTACGGCGGCAACGCGCTCCTGTCGAAGAAGTGCATGGCGCTGCGGCTCGCGAGCGTCCTCGGCTCGAAGGAGGGCTGGCTCGCCGAGCACATGCTGATCGTCGGCATCCAGGACCCGCAGGGGCGCACGACCTATGTCTGCGGCGCCTTCCCGAGCGCCTGCGGCAAGACCAACCTCGCCATGCTGGTGCCGCCGGATCGCTTCCCCGGCTGGAAGGTGTTCACCGTCGGCGACGACATCGCGTGGCTCCGTCCCGGCCCGGACGGGCGCCTGTGGGCCATCAACCCGGAGGCCGGCTTCTTCGGCGTCGCCCCGGGCACGAGCCGCAACTCGAACCCGAACGCGCTGGCGATGCTCCGGAAGGACGCCATCTTCACCAACGTCGCCCTCAAGGACGACGGCACCTCCTGGTGGGAGGGACTCGAGGCGCCTCCGGCGCACTGCACCGACTGGAAGGGGCAGCCGTGGACACCGGCCAGCAAGGAGCCCGCGGCCCATCCGAACGCCCGCTTCACCGTCGGCATCCGCCAGGCGCCGTCGTTCACCGAGGAGTGGAACAACCCGCAGGGCGTGCCGATCAGCGCGATCCTCTTCGGAGCGCGGCGCGCGAACGTGGTGCCGCTGGTGTACGAGGCCATGTCGTGGCAGCACGGCACCTACCTCGGCGCGACCATGGCCTCGGAGACGACCGCCGCCGCCACCGGCGCCGTCGGCGTCGTGCGCCGCGATCCGTTCGCGATGCTCCCCTTCTGCGGCTACAACATGGCCGACTACTTCAGGCACTGGCTCGACGTCGGCGCGAAGCTCTCGAAGCCGCCGAAGATCTTCCGCGTGAACTGGTTCAACCGCGACGAGAACGGCAAGTTCATCTGGCCGGGTTTCGGGGACAACCTGCGCGTGCTGCAGTGGGTCATCGGGCGCTGCGAAGGGAAGGCGAAGGCGGTCACAACACCGATCGGGCTGATGCCGACGAAGGACGCCATCGACACCGAGGGGCTGAAGCTCGCCCCGGGCGCCATGGATCGCCTCCTCGAGGTGGACGACGACGGCTGGACCCGGGCGCTGCGCGGCCAGGACGAGTTCTTCGACCAGTTCGGCGGCCGCATCCCGCAGGAGCTCCGCCAGGAGAACGAGGCGCTGGGCCAGCGCCTGAAGAGCGCCCGCTGAGCCAAGCCGCACGGCGGAATCCACCCGCGGCGTGAAGCCCGGCGGCGGGCGCGGGCGGCTCGAGGCATTCTTTCGCGCTCTCCTGGCGCGGCGCCGTTCCGTCCTGTTCTTCTACGCGCTGCTCGTCCCGCTGGCGGCGGCCGCGGCGCTGCGCATCCCGACCGACAGCTCCATCGACCGGCTCGTCGTCCAGACCGACGCCGATTTCCAGGCCCGCGAGGAGTTCCGCAAGCTGTTCCCGGAGCGGGAGCAGATCGTCCTCCTGGCGAAGGCGGCCGATCCGTTCACTCCCGCCGTGCTCGAACGGGTCGCCACCATCGAGGCGCGCCTGCGCGAGGTTCCCGGCCTGTCGGTCTTCTCGGCGCTGACCATCTTCGAGCAGGCGCGGCCCGGCGCGAAGGCTTCGGAGCGGGCGGAGCAGTTCAGGGATTTCGTCACCGGAACCGAGCTCTTCCGCCGGCAGGGGCTGGTGGGACCCGGGTTTCTCGGGATCCCGGTCGCGTTCGACGCCGAGGCGCCGCGCGACCGCGATCGGGCCCTCGCCCGGATCGACGAGGCGCTTCGCCCGATCGTCTCCTCCCCCGCCCCGCTCGCGGGCCTGGGCCGCATCGGCGGGCCGTACGTGGACGCCTGGCTCGAAGAGGAGACGGCGCGCGCCGGCGGGACCGCCTATCCGCTGCTCGGGCTGTTCGTCGTGGCCATCACCCTGTCGCTGTACCGCTCGGCCCGGACGCTGCTGGCATTTCTCTTGACGCTCGCCGCCGCGGTGGCGCTGTCGCTGGGGCTCGGCCATGCGGCGGGCTTCTCCTTCACCATCGTGTCGTCGCTCGTGCCGCTGACGATCCTGATCACGACGACGGCCGCGCTCGTGTACCTGCATTCGAGGTTCATCGAGGTCCCCGCGTCGCTCGCCGGCGGAGCGCCGGCGGCCGCGGCTCTCGAGGACCATCACGTCTTCGCGCTCGCCAACAAGTTCGTGGCCACGACGGCGTCGATGTTCGCGGCGGCGATCGGCTTCGCGGCACTGGCGGTGTCGAAGATCCGGCCGATCCGCGAGATGGGGCTGTGGGTCGGCGGCGGCATCCTCGTGACCTGGGTCGTGGTGTTCACGCTCTTCCCGGCGCTGCAGCGGGTGCTCAAAACCCCCGTGCGACGCGGCCGGATGTCCGATCGCGGGGTGACCACGGGTCACAGGGAAGCGGGAAGGCTGCAGCGGGTCTTCGAGGCCCTGCCCATCTGGACCTTCCGGTTCCGGTGGGCGCTGCTCGCCGGCTCACTTCTGCTGATGATCGCCGGGGCGATCGCGCTCCTCGGCCTGCCCGGCCACGTGAAGCCGCTGGCGCTCGAAACCGATGCGCTCGATTACGTGGACCCCCGCCTGGAGATCGTCCGCGACACACGCCTGTTCGAGCAGGCGGTGTCGGGATTGTCCGACGTCGACCTCTGGGTGACAACGCCCCCGGGGCTCGCGCTCGATCCGGACATCCTTCGCGGGCTCGGCATCTTCACCCGCAGGCTCGAAGCCGACGCGCGTGTCGGGACCGTGACCGGCCCGATCCTGACGCTGCGCCTGGTGCGCTACGTCGCGGGAGGTGGCGACCGGCTTCCTGAGGATGCAGGCGCCTGGCCGGGCCTCGCGGCGCAGCTCGATCAGCTCCTCCTGCGCGAGCCGGCGCTGCGCGAGCAGATCGACCTGGGCTCGATGGCGCAACTGCGGCTGAGCGTGCTGCACCAGGGGAAGGATTTCGCCGGCGTCGAGGACCTGCGCGGGTTTTTCTCCGCCGCGTGGAACGATGCCGCGCGATCGGTGCCGGCGCTCGCCGCCTGCCGGATGCGCGTCGTCGGCCAGGGACTCCTGCAGGTCAAGATCGCCGAATACCTCGTCCCGACCCTGACCGAGAGCTTCGCGCTGACGGCGGCGATCATCTTCCTGGCGTTCCTGGTCGTCTTCCGCAGCGGCGCGGCGCGCCTGATGGCGATGATTCCCTCGGTCTTCGCCATCCTCGCGATGTTCGTGGTGATGCGCGTCTTCGCCATCCCGCTGAACGTCGCGACGATCCTCATCGCCTCGACGGTGCTCGGCGCCTCGGAGAACGACCAGATCCACTTCTTCTACCACCTGCAGGAGCGCCGCAGCGCCGGGCTCGAAGCGGCGATGCGCCATGCGCTGCTCATCGCGGGGCGGGCGATCCTCTTCGCGACGCTCATCAATGCGGGCGGCTTCCTGGCGCTGACCTTCTCGGGACTGCCGCCGATGCGGCAGTTCGGGATTCTCGCCTCGAGCGCCTTCGTCCTGTCGATGCTCGCCAGCCTGACCGCGCTGCCCGCAGCGCTGTGGGTCGTCTCCGGGGAGCGCCCCGGCGTCAGGGCGACCGGGGCGGAGCGGAGGGCGGAATCGTGACCGTCAGCCACTCGAACCTGGTCCCGACCGGGTGCATGCGGATGCCGCCCACGTCCGTCGCGACCGCGAGGTTTCCCCTCGCCCGCTGATCCAGGACGCGCTGGATCGAGCGCGCGCTGTCGGGCCACCGGCAGTCCGGACGTTCCGGAACATGGCGCCAGCGGCTCAGGTCGTGGGCGGCGATGAGCAGCAGGCCGGCCAGCGTGGCCGCGGCGAATGGCTTCCGGGATCCCCGGTCGCGCCACCATCCGAGGAGGAGCCACATCCAGATCAGCTCGGCGAGGGCGCCCGGCAGGAAGGAGTAGCGGATGTCCCAGAGGATGTTCCTCTGCACCGCGTCGGCGACATAGGCGCGGGTGACGACGATGATCCCGAACATGCCGACCGTCAGGACATAGGAGAGGCCGAGGAACTCCGCCGCCTCCCGATCGGGGCGGGTCCGGCGCACGAGCCGGACCAGGACGGCCATCGCCGCCGCTCCCGCGATCCAGAAGACCGCGTGCGCCTGCTTCATGAGCCGCGTGGTCAGGTGCGCCCCGAGGAACGGGGCGAAGAAGAGCCGCGCGACGAAGTTCTTCAGGACGACCCGCGGCGCGACCAGGAGTTTCGAGTACTCGAGAAAGCCGGTCTCGGCGCCGGAGTGGTGGTTCCCGATGGCGTTCGCCAGCAGGATGGGACCGATCGCGAGCACGAGCAGGACGTAGCGGCGGTCCCGGCTGCGCCACGCCAGAAAGAGCATCAGCGGGACCAGGATCACCAGGTGGCCGGACGAGAGTCCGATCCCCAGGAGCGCCGCGAATTTCGGCCAGGAGAGCCGGTGCGGCTTCTCGATCAGCAGGAGGATCGCCAGCAGACCCAGGACGTTGGTCAGGTTCGAGATGTTCAGGAACACCTCGCCGGTGCCCGGTCCGACCGCCAGCAGCGCGCAGACGAGGATCCGCTGCCGGCGCGACGGGATGAGCCACGCGAAACCTTCGCGGGAGAAATACGCGAGCGTGAACGCGTCGATCGCCAGTGCCGCCGCGGCGTAGAGGAAGGGAGTCCCGACCACGGGGAAGAATGTCGCGCCCCAGGCGATGGCCCGCGCCAGTGTCAGGAGATAGCCGAAGACCGGCATCGCCAGGCTCGCTGCGCCGTGCGCCAGCGCCGCGGAGAAGAACTCGGTCCCGTCCTCGGCCCAGAACTCGGCGCGGAAGATCGCCGCCGGGTTGCGCAGGGCGAGGATCGCGGCCATCAGCAGGCACGGGATGGCCATCGCGACGAACCCGTCCCGGCGCCGCGGCGCCCCGCTCACCGCGCAGCGCGCCGCGCCAGGAAGAGCATCTCGCCCGGCAGGCGCAGGGTGATCACCGGCGCGACCAGGAAGACCGGCGCGAGCGCGGCCGACATCAGGCGGTGCAGCGGGTAGCGTCGCAGCGAGTTCGCGAGGGTGTCCCGGGTGGCCGCGAACGGGTAGCGCTCGGTGGCCAGGGTCGAAAATCCGGCGTCGCGCGCCAGCAGGGCGAGGCTGCGGTGCGTGAAGTACTGGATGTGCTGCCCCTGCCAGTACCACCAGCGCCGGCCGAGGAGCCGCGCCAGCCACGAGTCCACGTCCCCGGTCCAGGCGACCAGCAGCCCGCCGGGCCGGACCAGCCGGGCGAGATTGGCCATCTCCGCCCGCGGCGCGGGCAGGTGCTCGATGACACCGACGAGCGTGACGACATCGAACGGCTCCGCGCCCTCCTCGGCGAAGCGCGCCAGCGTCTTCTGGTGGACCGTGAGTCCGCGCTGCCGCGCGATGGCGCAAGACCACCCCGACAGCTCGAGCCCCTCGACCGCCCAGCCGGCGGCGCGCCCGGCTTCGAGGAAATCCCCGGTGGCGCAGCCGACGTCGAGGAGCCTCCCCGGCGCGGCGTACCGGCCGATGGTCCCGAACACGGCCCGCGCGGCCAGCCGGCGCGACTCCGCGTGCTTCAGGTACTCTTCATCGACGACGTCGCGGTAGCGCTCGGCGAGGTTTTCCGGCAACGGGGCGCAGAACTGGTGCGTGCAGGCGTGGCAGCGGACGACCCGGAAGGTCTTCGAGTGCTGCGGGCTGAACGAGTAGGAGAAGCTGACGTCGTCGAGGCCGTCGATCTCCGCCGGCCGAATCTCCTCGAGGCCGGCCGATCCGCAGATGACGCAGCGTGTGCCGTTGTCCGTCCCAGGTTCAACGGACAAGATCGGGCGGCCTGGATTCGACGAGAGGGGGCGGACCCGCGGGGTCGAGCCGATCGCGGTCGCCCCGGTCGGGGGCGCCCGGAGGACGCCCCGTCCCCGCGGCACGCGCGTCGCGCGCCACCGAACCTTTCTCGGCGACGATGACGGCGTACGTGAAGAGGTCCCGCGGACCGAACGAGTACTTCAGGACCTCGAAGCCGTTGCGCTCCAGGATCCGGGTCACGTGACGGCGGGATCGCACGCGGGTGATCTCGTCCGGGTGGAACTTAACCTGCTTTTTCCCGAGCACGTTCTCGAATCCCCAATTGAGACCTTTGAGGAACATCACGCTGGCGCCGAACTCGGGCGGCCAGAAGAGGATCAGGCGGCCGTCCTGGCGCAGGACCCGGTGGAACTCCAGGAGGATCCGGTCGATCTCCTCCTCGGTGAAATGCTCCATCACGCCGAGGTTGTAGATTCCCTCCATCGAGCCCGATTCGATCGGCATGTCGAAGATGCTGCCGTGAACCGTGTGGCAGCGTCCCTGGAGCGTGCGCTTGTAGAAGTTGAGCGCGTTGACCGAGATGTCGAGCCCGGTGACGTCCACGGTCCCGGCGATGTCCGTGTCGACCTGGCCGCCCCCGCAGCCCGCGTGGAGGACGCGGGCCCCGGGACGGAAATACGACCGGACGAAGTGATTGAGTGTCCGACGGATGATGACTTTGCGGTAGAAGGCCGCGACGGTGTCGTAGAGGATCCCGCCGGTGCTCTTCTGGTCCTGCCAGTAGGCGTCCCAGCCCTGCGTGTCGCGGAGATCCGGGTTGATCGACTCGGCGGCGACGACCTCCGCGACCTGGAACTTCTCCTTGTTGAAGAGCCTGGTGATGCAGGTCGAGAACAGGAGCGCCACGCTGTGGCGCACCTCCCGGAAGCTCATCTTCGAATGGCCATAGGTCCGCGGCGGCAGCGCGATGGGGATCTCGCGGATGCGGTACCGGTTGAAGTGCAGGATGTACAGGCTCTCGAAGAAGAAGGAGTAGCCCTTCGAGCTCACCGCCCCGAACGCCTGGCGCGGGATGCGATCGAGACGGTACAGCCGGAAGGCGCCCGTCGCGTCGTATGTCATGCCGAGCAGGACGCGCGTCAGGAGGTGACCCGTCACCGTCAGGACCTTGCGCATCAGGTTCCAGCCCGCAAGGCTCCGCTTCGCGAGATAACGCGACCCGACCACCACGTCCGCGTCCTGCGCCACGCGCAGCAGCTCGGCGATCGCCGCGGGCGGGTGGGTGAAATCGCAGTCCATGGTGACGAGCGTCCGGTAGCCGTGGTCATACGCCCAGGCGATCCCCTCGGCGTGCGCGCTCCCGACGCCCAGCTTGCCCGAACGGTGCAGGACCCGGACCCCGGGGTCCTTCGCCGCCAGCTCGTCCACGACCTTGCCGGTGCCGTCGGGAGAGTTGTCGTCCATGAAGAGGATGTCCAGGTCGAGCCCGAGCGCCCGGATCTCGGTGTACAGCGCGCCGACGTTTCCGCGCTCGTTGTAGGTCGGGATGAAGACGAGGGGCTTCATGTCGCGGCCTCCGCCGATCGCACGAGCGCCTGAATCATGGCTTCGAATCCCGTCCCCGGGCTCCAGCCCGTCGCGGCCCTGAGTTTCCCCGGGTTCCCGATGCGCAGCGGCGTCTCCCGGGTGATGAGCGACGGGTCCTCGCGGACGTGTTTCCGCCAGTCGAGCCCCACCGCCTCGAAGACGATGCGGACGAAATCCTGCACCGAGTGGGCCGTTCCCGTCGAGACCACGAACTCCCCAGCCTCGGAGGCGCCGAGGATGCGCTGCATGGCCTCGACGTAATCCGGCGCGAAGCCCCAGTCGACGCGCGCATCGAGCCGCCCGAGCAGCAGCTCGCGCTGGGCTCCCGCCTTGATGCGCTGCGCGGCCCGGACGATCTTCATCGACAGGAACTTTTCGTCACGCAGGGGCGATTCGTGGGTGTAGAGAATCCCCGTCGACGCGAACAGGCGGTGCTTCTCCCTGTAGAGCCGGCAGGCGAGCAGGCCGTCCGTCTTGGTCATCGCGTAAATGGACTCGGGTCGCAGTGGTGTCGTCTCGTCCTGGATCTCCGTGTCCGGCCTGCCGAAGACGTGCGAGGACGCCGCGAAGAACACGCGGGTCGAGGGCGACTCCAGCCGGGCGGCCTCGAGGACGTGGAGCAGCGAGAAGAAGTTGACCTCGTAGAGGCGGCGGAAGCCCGCGAGATCCTCGACATGCGCCTCCTCGGACGAGTGGTGGATGGCCGCCAGGTGGTAGATCTCGTCCGGCCGCATCGATCGGATCACCTCCCGCACGTCTTCGAAGCGGGTGATGTCCACGGAGCGTGACCACTCCATGCCCGTGGACGACACCCCGTCACGATGGATTCCCAGGACCCGGTCGCCCTGTCGCTCGAGGTGCGCCCGGAGGAGGCGGCCGTCCTGGCCCTCGCTGCCGATGATGACGGCGCTCTTCAACCGCGTCCCACCACCTCGACCGTGGGCAGCGGGAACACGAAGCGCCCGCCCGCGCCGAGGAAATCCTGCCGGCGCGCCAGGATGTCGTTGCGGAAGTGCCATGGCAGGACGAGGAACATGTCGGGCTTCATCCCCAGGGCTTCCTCCTGGGCAATGATCGGGATGAGCGTTCCGGGCGTGAACGAGCCGAACTTGTCGGCGTTCACCTCCGCGATGTACGGCAGATCCTCCGGCCCGAAGTCGCAGTACTGCAGGAGGACGTTCCCCTTGGTCGAGGCGCCGAACCCGAAGACCCTCCGACCGGAGTGTCTCGTCCCTGACAGGAAGGCCCGCAGCTCGTCGCGGTGGCGTCGCACGCGCGCTGCGAACTCCTGGTAGGGACGAAGCGTCTGCAGCCCGCGGGCCTCCTCGTCGCGCAGGATGGCCGTGACCTTCGCGGAACGCTCCGGGCGTCCCGAAGCCGCCTTCGCGACGGTGACACAGAAGCTGCCGCCGTTGACCGCGTTGAATTCGACGTCGAGGAACCGGAACCCGGCGCGCTCCGCCATCCAGCAGATCGGCTTGAAGCCGTAGTACTCCAGATGCTCATGGCAGACGGTGTCGTAGGAGTTCATGTCGAGCATCGTGGGCAGGTAGCTCTGCTCGAACATCCAGATCCCGTCCGGCTCGAGGCACTCGTGAATCTCGCGCATGAACTGAAGCGGGGTCTCGAGGTCGTAGAACATCGCGAACGAGGTGATGACCTTCGCCCGGCGCGACCCCAGGGCCGCGCGGACGGTTTTCGCCGAGAAGAAGTCGGGGATCAGCCGGACCCTTTCGGGGTAGTAGCGCCGGAACGCGGCGCCAGTCGGATCGATGCCGACGAGATCGGGCCCCGGGTCCGGGTAGAAGCCGAGCGTCGTCCCGTCGTTGCTGCCGATGTCGATCACGAGATCGCCCTTCCCCGGCGTCACGTGCGAGAGCATCGTCTTCACCCGGTCGCGCAGGTGCGCCACCATCGAGGGATTGAGCCCGGACCGGTAGCCGTAGTGCGTCCCGTACATCTCGCTCGCGTCCGCGGTGTGCCGCAGCTGCAGGAGACCGCAGCGGTCGGCGTCCTTCTCGTCGACGCACTTGACGAGCTGCAGCGGCATCCGCCGCACGCTCTGGTCTCTCGATTTCGGGAAGACACCGGTCAGCGCCTGCTCGCCGAGATCCAGGACCGGGGCCAGCTCGGTGTTCCCGCAGGCCCGGCAGTTCCGGATCTCGCGATGTGTTCCGGGCGGCATTCGAATCTCCGGCTAGCGGGGATGCTGCCGGCGGAGCGCCTCGAGATCGGCGTCCACCATCAGCCGGACCAGGTCGTCGAATTTCACCTGGGGCGTCCACCCGAGACGCTCCTTCGCTTTCGAAGCGTCGCCGATCAGCACGTCGACCTCCGTCGGCCGGAAGTAGCGCTTGTCGATCACCACGTACTTCCTGTAGTCGAGCCCGACGTGGGAGAAGGCGCGCTCGCAGAACTCGCGCACGCTGTGGGTTTCGCCTGTGGCGACGACGTAGTCGTCGGGCGCCGGCTGCTGCAGCATCCGCCACATCGCGTCCACGTACTCCCTGGCGTAGCCCCAGTCGCGCCGGGCCTCGAGGTTCCCGAGCACGAGCTGGTTCTTGAGCGAGAGCTTGATCTCGGCGACGGCGTGGGAAATCTTGCGGCTGACGAAGGTCTCGCCGCGCCGCGGCGATTCGTGGTTGAAGAGGATGCCGTTGCACACGAAGATGCCGTACGCCTCGCGGTAGTTCACCGCGGTCCAGTGCGCGAAGACCTTCGCCGCGGCGTACGGCGATCGGGGCCGGAACGGACTGGTCTCGTTCAGTGTCGTCTCCGCCGAGCCGCCGAACATTTCGGACGACCCCGCCTGGTAGAAGCGCGGCTGCAGGCCGCTCTCCCGCACGCCTTCGAGGAGCCGCAGCGTCCCGAGCGCCGCGGTCTCTGCCGTGTACTCCGGAATCTCGAAGCTGACCTTGACGTGGCTCTGCGCCCCGAGGTTGTACATCTCGTCGGGCCGGATCTCGCGCAGCAGGCGGTTGACCGAGGAGGCGTCCGTGAGGTCGCCGTAGTGCAGGTAATGGGGCCCGGCGGTCCCGGCGCTGGAAAGGTGCTCCTCGAAGAGATGGTCGATGCGCGCCCGGTTCATCGAGCTCGAGCGGCGCACGAGCCCGTGGACCTCGTAGCCCTTGTCGATCAGGAGCTCGGCGAGGTAGGAACCGTCCTGGCCGGTGATGCCCGTGATCAGCGCGCGTTTTCCGGCCATGGGATCCGTGAGTGGAGCAGGTGAACGGGCCCGTCGGGGGCCACGAAGCGCCGCGGAGTATATCGCATCGAATGCCCCCGCACGCCCGTGCGGGAGGCCCGCCTCCGCCGTCCTCCTCTAGAATAGGGCCTCATGCAGGCCAGCGTCGTCATCAACACGTACAACAAGGGCGAGACCCTGGAGCGCGTCCTCGGGGCGCTCGAACGCCAGGACGGGATCGATCCCCAGGCGTTCGAGGTCGTGGTGCGCGACGACGGCTCGACCGACGACACGTGGGCCCGGCTGGAGCGGCTCGTGCCGCGCTGGGCGGGCCGCCTGCGCATCTCCCGCGGCGAGAACACCGGCGTGTCGGAGGCGCGCAACATCGGCGTGCGCCAGGCGCGCGGCGAAGTGGTGATCATCCTCGCCGACGACATCGTGGCGTCCCCGCGCCTCGTGGCGGAACACCTGAAGCGTCAGCAGGACGAGAGACCGCACGGCCCCTGCGCCGTCGTCGGCCGCGTCCGCTGGCCTCCCGAGCTGGACCACGATCCGTTCCGGCACTGGCTGGACAACGGCGGTCCGCAGTTCGCCTACTGGCGGATCAAGGACCAGGCCATCGGCCCGCGCTTCTTCTACGCCTGCAACATCGCGGCGCGCCGCGAGCTGCTGCTGTCCCACCCGTTCGATGCGAACATCCGCTACGGCTACGAGGACACCGAGCTGGGGATCCGGTTGAAGCGCGCGGGAGTGCGGCTGCTGTACCACGAGGAGGCGTGGGGCCACCACCACCATCCGCGCAGCTTCGAGGAGTTCCGCCGGCGGCAGTACAAGGTCGGGCGGTCGCTCTACGCGGCGCTGCGGAACCATCCCGAGATGGCCGAGGAGATTCCGCCGCCGTCCTTCCCGCTCAAGCGCCGCGTCCGCCTGGCGCTGCGCTGGATGGCGTACCCGGCCGCCCGGCTCGCCGCGGAGCAGTCGTCGCTGGCGCGCCACCTCCAGCAGCGCTACTGGCGCACCAGCCTGCACCGCGCGCTGGTCCGGGGGTTCCGTGACGCGAGGAGCGAGGACACAAGCCCGCCATCCCACCTGCTCGCCACCGCACCGCGATCGCGCCGCCGCAGCGCGGACGCGCCGTAGACCGGCCCGGGCCGTTCGCTCCGGTCCAGGGCAGGATTTCGTTCCGGGTTGCGGCGCGCGAGGTGGTAGACTCCCGCCTCTCCTGTTTCGATTCGGAGGTCGTCATGCCGCTCTACGAATACCGCTGCCGCAAGTGCTCCCGACGCTTCGAGACCCTCGTGTTCGGCGACGAGAAGCCGGCGTGCCCGAAGTGCCAGGGACGCGACCTCGAGAAGCTCTGGTCGGCCTTCGCGGTCGCGGGGAGCGATCGCAAGTCCGACGACTTCGGCGGCGGTGATTTCGGCGGCGGTGACGATTTCGGCGGCGACCTGGGAGGCGGCGGCGATCCCGGGGACGACTTCGGCGGCGGCCTGGACGCCTCCGGCGGCTGCGGCCGCTGCGGCGACCCGCGCGGCCCCGGCTCCTGCGCCGTCAACTGATGCCGTCCTCCCGGAAACCCGATCTGAAGAAGGGGTTGAAGAAGCCCCCGGTTCCCTCGTCGGCCCAGCGTGGTCTCGGCAAGGCCGCCCGGGTGGTGCGAGCCGCGGCGGCGCGCGCAGCGCGGGCCTCGTCGACGCTCGTCGGCGGCGAGGGAGCGCAGCGGGTCGTCCTGTTCGTCGGCACGCGCAAGGGAGCCTGGGTCCTCACCGGCGACGAGGAACGCCGGAAGTTCCGCGTCGACGGGCCGCACTTCCTCGGCTGCACCGTCAACCACGTGGTGCTCGACCCGCGCGACCGCCGCGCGCTGCTCGCCTCCGCCAGGACGGGGCATCTCGGGCCGACCATTTATCGTTCGACCGATCTCGGACGCACCTGGGCCGAGGCGACGCGTCCTCCCGCCTTCCCCAGAGCGCCGGTTCCCGGCGCGGGGGAAGCGGCGGCCTCCGCGGGCGGCGGCGCCGGCGAGAGCGGCGATGGCACGAAGGCTCGCGCCGTGGAGGCCAGTTTCTGGCTGACGCCGGGACACCCGAGCCAGCCCGAGGTGTGGTGGGCCGGCACCGTGCCGCACGGCCTCTTCTGTTCGCACGACGGCGGCGTCACCTGGGACGGCATCGAGGGGTTCAACCGCAATCCGGCCGGGGTCGCGTGGGACGCGCCCGGGTTCTTCAGCACGCCCGACGGCGCCATCACCCACTCGGTGCTCATCGATCCGCGCGACGCCGACCACATGTACGTCGGCCTGTCGATCGGCGGACTGTTCGAGACGTTCGATGGCGGCGTCCACTGGTCGCCGCTGAACCAGGGTGTCGCGGCCGATTTCCTGCCGGATCCCACCGTCCCCTACGGGCACGACCCGCACTGCGTGGCGCTGCACCCGAAGAATCCCGACCGGCTGTACCAGGCGAACCACTGCGGCATCTACCGGCTCGATCGTCCCGCCACCGCCTGGGAGCGCATCGGCCGCAACATGCCGGCGGACATCGGCGACATCGGCTTCCCCATCGTGCTGCACCCGCGCGATCCGGACACCGCCTGGGTCTTCCCGATGGACGGGACCACCGTGTGGCCCCGCACCAGCCCGGGCGGGCGCCCGGCGGTCTACCGCACGCGCGACGCGGGCGCGACCTGGGAGCGATAGGATGCGGGCCTGCCGCGCGCGCAGGGCTGGTTCACGGTGAAGCGCCAGGCGATGACCAGCGATGCGCGCGATCCGGTCGGGCTCTACTTCGGCACGACGAGCGGCGAGATCTGGGGAAGCGCGGACGAGGGCAAATCGTGGCGTCCGATCCTGCAGCACCTGCCGACGATCCTTTCCGTCGTCGCCGCCGAGGTCCCGGCCGCGGCGCTGGCGTGAACGGCCCCGAGCACCGCATCCGCATCCCCTCTCCGCTCCACTCCTACACCGGCGCCCGCGCCGAGGTGGTCGCGCGCGGCGGCACGCTCGCCGAGGTCCTCGCCGATCTCGAGACCGCCTTCGCCGGTCTCCGCTTCCGGATCATCGACGAGCAGGATCGCATCCGTCCGCATATCCTGATCTTCATCGCGGGCCGTCCGGCCCGCACCCTCGCCGCCGCCGTGGCCCCGGGGGACGAGGTGCAGATCGTCGCCGCGCTCAGCGGCGGCTAGAGCGGAGGCGGGCCATGACGAAGACCGGTGGCGGGCCGGCGACGCCGCGCGCGGCGCTGGCGTTCGTGCGGCGGCACGGCATCGTCCTGATGGCGGCGCGGGGCCCCGTGCCGAGCCTGGCGGACGCCATCGCTGGCGGTCCGTTCCGCGGCTCCTGGTGGGGTCACCCGCTCGGCGGGCGCATGTTCCGGCTGTTCGAAGCCGTGGCCGATTCGCGCGACGTGCTGGTCTGCCGGCTGGTGCAGGGGAAGATCACCTTCGTCCACCGCCGTGTCTGGCCGGCCCTGGTCCGCCTCGCGCCGCGGTTCGCGAAGCGGTCGCTTGCGGCGGTGCGGCAGGAACACACGTCCTCGGGCCGGCACCGCAACGTCGTCACGCCTTTCCCGAAGTGGGTGCCGCGCGACGTCCTCGCGCAGGGGCGGCGGCTCGATGCCGCAGCCGCCGGCGTCACGCTCGCCGGAGTCCTTCCCGCACCCCGCCGTCGCGCCGCGCACGCCGCGGGACTGCTGGTCGCCGGGCTGATCCTCGCCGCGCTGCCGGGATGCGGGCCCGCCGTGCCCCCGGCGCCGCCGGTGCCGGCGACCCCGGTGGACGCGCCCGGCGTCCCCTACGCCACGACCTATGCCGGCGAGATCCCGTGCGCCGACTGTCCCTCACAGCGGCTCACCCTCACGCTCTTTCCCGACGGCTCGTGGCGCCTGCGGCGGACGTACAAGAGCGTGGAGAAGGGCCAGGACCGCAGCGTCTACGAGATCGGCCGGCGCGAGGCGTCGGACACCGATCGCAGCCGGCTCATCCTGCAGGGCTTGGGCGACGCTCTGCAGCTGCGCTTCGTGGCCGGCGATCGCCTGCAGCTCCTCGATCGCAACGGACAACCGATCGCGTCGAAGGCGAACGACCTGCTGGCGCTGCAGTCGACGGTGGACACGATCGCCGGGCCGCTGCCGCTGCGGGGTCTTTACACCTACAAGGCCGATGCCGCTTCGTTCCAGGAATGCCTCACCGGGAAAACCCTGCCGATCCTCCCGGTCGCCGCAGGCACCGCTCTGCAGTCGGCCTACCTCGCGGCACGGCACAAGCCCGGGGCGCCGGTCTTCGCCTCACTGACCGGCGCGTTCGTCGACCGCTCCCCCGAGCCGGGAGCGCCGGTGCGCGAGCACCTGATCGTCACGCAGGTCGAGCGGCTCGCCCCCGGCGAGGCGTGCAACCCGCCGGCGCAGAAGCCGTGAGCGCAGGCAACACCCGGGTCCCGGGAAAACGATCCATAATCCCGTGACCCGATTCCCGCAGGAGGCGCCATGAAGAAGGACTACGAACCGCCCCGCATCCTGATGACCGAAAAGATCACGACCCGCGCGGCTGCGTGCGCCAAAGGCGACGATTCCTGTCGCGTTTTAGGCGGCCCGATTGAAAGCGCCTAGCTTTCTCCGTGACCGGAGGTGACCGATGATGAAAAAACCCTACGAACCGCCCCGCATCCTGATCACTCAGAAAATCATCGGCCGCGCCGCCGCGTGCGCCAGGATGGACGACACCTGCCGCGTCAACGGCGGCCCGATCGAGTGCTGACATGGGGAAGCGTGACCCGCGCGTCGATGTGTACATCGGCAAGGCGGCCCCGTTCGCGCAGCCGATCCTGAAGCACCTGCGCAAGGTGGTGCACGCCGGCTGTCCCCAGGTGCAGGAGACCATCAAGTGGGGCATGCCGAGCTTCGATTACAAAGGCATGCTCGCCGGCATGGGAGCGTTCAAGCAGCACGCCGTCTTCGGCTTCTGGAAGGAGAAGGTGCTGGCGCAGCGCCTCCCCCTCGACGTGCGCACGCAGAAGGACGGCATGGGCACTTACGGCTGCCTCAGGTCGGTGGACGATCTGCCGCCTGTGGCCCACCTGAAACGCCTCGTCGCCGAGGCGGCCAAGATCAACGACGCCGGCATCAAGGCCGCCACGACGCGCAGGCGGACGCCGCGGCCTCCCCTGGCGGTGCCCGGTGCGTTCATGGCGGCCCTCCGGAAGAACAAGAAGGCGCTCGCCGCCTTCGAGGCGTTCTCCCCCAGCCATCGGCGCGAGTACGTCGAGTGGGTCATCGAAGCGAAGCGGGAGGAGACCCGCGCGCAGCGCATCGCCACCTCGATCGCCTGGATGGCCGAGGGGAAGCCGCGCATGTGGAAGTACCAGCGGAAGTAGGCCCGTCGTCGCGATGACCGACACCGCCCTGCTCCTGCTCCAGCTCGTGGTGGTCCTCGCGGTTGCGCGCCTGGCCGGCCGCGCCGCCGGCTTCGTCGGGCAGCCGCGCGTCATCGGCGAGATGGTGGCGGGGCTGGCGCTCGGCCCGTCCCTGTTCGGATGGGTGGCGCCGGGGGCGATGCACGCCCTGTTCCCGGCCGACCGGATGGGCTCCCTCTCCACCCTCAGCAACGTCGGCGTCATCCTCTTCATGTTCGTCGTCGGCCTGCACCTCGACGGCGCGCTCCTGAAGCGCCGGGCCGGCGCGGCCGTCGCCGTCAGCCAGGCGAGCATCATCGCGCCGTTCGCGCTCGGCGCCGTGATGGCGCCGTGGCTGCATCCCCGCTTCGCGGGTCAGGGTGTCGCCCTGCTGCCGTTCACCCTGTTCTTCGGCGCGGCGATGAGCATCACCGCGTTCCCGGTCCTCGCCCGCATCCTCAACGAGCGGCGGCTGATGAACACGCCGGCGGGTTCAGTCGCCATCGCCAGCGCCGCCGTGGACGACGTCACCGCCTGGTGTCTCCTGGCCTTCGTCGTCGCGGTGGCGCGCGGCGCCGCGGCGGGCGGCGGGTTTGCCCTCCTGTTCGCCGGTTCGGCCGCCTACGTGCTGTTCATGCTGTTCGTTCTGCGTCCGGCGCTGCGGCGCTGGCAGGCCCGGAGGCTTCGGGCCCGCGCCGCCCACTCGGAGGCGGGGCTGACCGCAGCGCAGGAGGAGCGGGCCGCCGCCTCGGCGGAGGCGATCGGCGCCGCGGTGCTGCTGGCGATCGGCTCCGGGCTCGTGACCGAGTGGCTGGGCATCCACGCGCTCTTCGGGGCGTTTCTCGCCGGCGCCATCGTGCCGCGCGAGGGCGGGCTGGCGCGCGATCTCGCCTCGCGGCTCGAAGGCATGGTGACGACGGTGCTGCTGCCGCTGTTCTTCGCCTTCACCGGGCTCAAGACCGAGCTCGGCCTCGTGAGCGGTTCGCTGTGGGGCGTGGCGGCGGCGATCCTGGTCGCCGCGATGGCCGGCAAGCTCGGCGGCGCGGCCGCCGCGGCGCGGCTCGGCGGCATGGCCTGGCGCGACGCGCTCGCCGTCGGCGTCCTGATGAATACCCGCGGCCTGATGGAGCTGGTGATCCTCACCATCGGCCTCGACATCGGTGTGATCACCCCGACCCTGTTCACCATGATGGTGCTGATGGCGCTGGTCACAACGGTCATGACCGCGCCGCTCCTCGGCCTGCTCCAGCGCTCGGCGCGCGCGTCGGGCGGCTTCGGCCGCGCCAGCGCCTGACTCGGCGGGCCGCCGGGGCTATGATGGCGGCCTTCCCGGGGAGGCGCCGATGTCCATTCGACCGATTCGCAGGCTGATCCAGTCCAAGCCCACCCTGGAAGGCGCCGGAGTCCACCTGCGCCGCGCCTTCGGCTTCGGCAACACCTCGGACTTCGATCCCTTCCTGCTGCTCGACGATTTCCGCAACGAGCGGCCGGAGGATTACCTGGCCGGCTTCCCCTGGCACCCGCACCGCGGCATCGAGACCATCACCTACGTCCTGGCGGGCACGGTGGAGCACGGCGACAGCATGGGGAACAAGGGCGTCATCGGCCAGGGAGACGTGCAGTGGATGACCGCCGGGCGCGGCATCATCCACCAGGAGATGCCGAAGGGGGATGGCGACGGACGCATGCACGGCTTCCAGCTGTGGGCCAACCTCCCCGCGGCGCAGAAGATGATGGCCCCGCGCTACCAGGAGCTGAAGGCGAAGGACATCCCGGTGCTGAAGGAAGACGACGGCACCGAGATCCGCATCGTCTGCGGCGATTACCGCGGCAGGCGGGGCCCGGTCGAGGGCGTGGCCGCCGATCCCAACTACTTCGACATCACCGTGCCGGCCGGGAAGCGCAAGACCCTCGCGGTCGAGACGACGCGCCACGCTTTCGCGTACGTCTTCGGCGGCAGCGGCAAGGTGTGCAACGCCTCCCATCCGCTCGACGTCCCCACCGAGCCGGCCGGCTGGGCCGACACCCACCCACCCGCGGCGGCGGAGAACCGATCGCTCGTCCTCTTCGATCGCGGTGACGAGGTGACGGTCGAGGCGGGCGCAGAAGGGATGCGCTTCCTGTTGATCTCCGGCAGGCCCCTCAACGAGCCGGTGGCCTGGTACGGGCCGATCGTGATGAACACCCAGGCGCAGCTCCGGCAGGCGTTCGAAGAGCTGGAGAGCGGCACCTTCCTGAAGCAGTCCTGAAACACGCCTCCGTCGCGGAGGGCGCGCGCGGCTAGGTCACCACGCAGGCGAGGCTGAGCAGGGTCTCCTGCTCGAGCTTGTGCGAGTCGGTCGAACCGGTCGCGGGGCTGGCGCTGGCGGAGCGGTGCACCGTGGAAAGACGTGCGTCGCCGATCACCTGCTGGATGCGGCGGCGCACGAACGACTCGGCCCCCATGTTCGCCGGCTCCTCCTGCACCCAGACGATCTCGCCGTTGCCCCCGAAGGGAAGAAGCGCCTCGCGCAGCTCCTTGTCGGGGAACGGATAGAACTGCTCGAGGGTGACGATGGCGACGCGGTCGGCCTTTTTCTTGTCGCGCCAGGCGCGCAGGTCGTGCGCCACCTTGCCGGAGCAGATGAGCAGCTTTTCCGCCTGGGCGGCGCGCGGGTCGCCGAGCACCGGCTGGAAGCCTCCGTCCGACAGCGCCGCGAACGGCGCCGCACTGGAGTCGGCCCGCAGAAGGCTCTTCGGCGTCATGACGACGAGCGGCTTGCGCCACCTGCGCAGCGCCTGGCGGCGCAGCAGGTGGAAGTACTGCCCCGCGTTCGCCGGCTGGCAGACCTGGATGTTGTCCTCGGCGCAGAGCTGCAGGAATCGTTCGAGACGCGCGCTCGAGTGCTCCGGCCCCTGCCCTTCGTAGCCGTGCGGCAGCAGCAGGACGATCCCCGACCACAGGTTCCACTTGTCCTCGGCGGCGCTGATGAACTGGTCGAGGACGACCTGGGCGCCGTTGGCGAAATCCCCGAACTGCGCCTCCCACAGCACCAGCGCCTCGGGCGTGTCGCGGGAGTAGCCGTACTCGAACCCCAGGACCGATCCCTCCGACAGCGGCGAGTCGTACGCCTGGAAGCGCGCCTGGCCTTCCGCCAGGTGCTGCAGCGGCAGGTGGTCGGCGCCGGTCTCGAAATCGATCCAGGCCGAGTGCCTCTGGTTGAAGGTGCCGCGCCGGCTGTCCTGGCCGGAGAGGCGCACCGGGGTTCCTTCGAGCAGGAGCGACCCGAAGGCCAGCGCCTCGGCCATGCCCCAGTCCACCAGGCGCTTGCCGGCCGCCATCTCGGCCCGCTGCTCGATGCCCTTGCGTACTTTCGGATTGAGGTTGAACCCCGCCGGCACGTCCGTGAGCCGCGCGGCGATCTCGCGCAGGCGCGCCAGAGGCACCGCCGTCGGCACCTCGAGGCGCCGGTCGTAGGCGCCGCCGACGTAGTCGTTCCAGTAGGCCGGCAGGGTCCGCATCATCGGCACGGCTTTCCTTTTCTCGGAGTTGTCGCGCGCCGCGGCGTAGCCGGCGAGGATGTCCGCCTCGACCTGCTTCATGGTCTCCGCGCCGGCGCCGATGCGCTCGCCATACGCCTGCCACAGCATCGGCGTCTTCTCGATGCGCCGGTAGAGGATCGGCTGGGTGACGGTCGGGTCGTCCACCTCGCTGTGGCCGTAGCGGCGGAAGCCGATGACGTCCACGACGACGTCGGTGCGGAACGCTTCCCGGTACTCGGCGGCGATGCGGCCGACGCGCGCCACGGCCTCCGGCTCGAGACCGTTGACGTGGAAGATCGGCACGTCGAGCCGGTGCGCCGCGTCGGATGAGAAGCGCGCCCCGTGCAGGGCGCCGTGCGCCGTCGTGAAGCCGATGAGGTTGTTCACGATGATGTGGACCGTCCCGCCGATCTGGTAGCCCGGGAGCAGGTCCAGGTTGAGCGTCTCGGCGACGATCCCCTGGCCCGCGAAGGCGGCGTCGCCGTGCAGGCAGATCGGCAGGACCTTCTCGCGACCCTCGGGACCGATGCGGTCCTGGCGCGCCCGGGCGCGACCCATCATGACCGGATCGACCGCCTCCAGGTGGCTGGGATTCGAGACGAGGTGCAGGCGCAGGACGCGGCCGGCCGGCGTCCGGTACTCCCCCGTCGCCCCGAGGTGGTAGCGGACATCCCCGCCGCCGAGGAAGGCGCGCGGATCCCCCTCCTCGAAGCGGGCGAAGACCTCGCCCGGGGCGCGGCCGACGACGTTGACCACGACGTTCAGCCGGCCGCGATGGCTCATGGCGATGAGCGCCACCTCGGCCGAGGCCGCTTCGTCGAGCACATTGTCGATCGCCACGAGCACCGACGCGGATCCTTCCAGGGAGTAGCGCTTGCTGCCGACCCAGCGCCGGTGCATGAACTGCTCGAGCAGCTCCGCCTGCGCCAGGCGCCTCAGGATCGCCGGCCGGTCGGGGACGCGCGGCTCGCGCTCCATGCGCGCCGCCACCCACTCGGCCACCTCGCGGCGCCGCAGGTGCATGAACTCGACGCCGATGGGCCCGGCATAGATCGCCCGGTAGCGCTCCGCGGCCGCGGCGGCTCCCTTCCCCTTCCCGGCCTCCTCGATGTCGGGATGGGTGATCGGCGGGAGCCGTCCCAGCCCATCGAGATCGGCCTGGAGGTAGCCCCAGCGCCGGTAGGCATCGGCAATCGACTTCTCGTCGGGCACGCGCGCTCCTTTCCGTTCGGGCGGGTATGGTACCAGCCCGCGTGGCGCGGGCGAAGGAGTCGCGAGGGCCCCGAAAAAAAGTTCCCCGCCGGCGGGCCGCCTCAGCGGCGGCCCTCCCCGGCGGGGCGCCTGCGCCCGGAGGGAGCCCGAGAGACCGGGCTCCCCGGCGGGATCAGATCGATGGGTGCGTCAGAACGACCATCGCGCCGCCAGGCGAATCGTGCGAGGCGGCTGGAACGTCAGCGGCTGCAGGAAGTCCGGATCGGTGACCCCGGCCGTGAGCTCGATGTTGTCGTTGTAGTTCGTCACCGTGTCCTCGTCGGTGACGTTGAAGACGTCGAACATGACCGACAGCGACGTCTTGCCGATGGCGATCGGATAGTCGGCGTGCAGGTCCAGCGTCCACAGATCCGGCGTCCGGCCGAGGTTGCCGCGCTTCACCGGCGTGTAGCTGCGCAGGAAGATGTTGCTCGCGGCATTGGGATCGGCCAGCGCCGTCGCCAGGTTGTTGGTGGTCGCGAGTGTCAGCGTCCCGGTGCCGTCATCCACCCAGTACGAATAGATCGGGTCGATGCCGGGGACCTCGCCGGCGTTCTGGTAGATCGGATGCGCCAGCATCGAGGTGCGCGGGAATCCCGAGGACCACGAGAGATTGGCGCCCACCCGCAGCTTGGAATCGAAGATGTACGAGGGGAAGATGTGCACCACGTGGGTGGCGTCCGACGGCAGCGGGCCCTTGATGAACTGCCCCTGCATCAGCGGCGAGTTCGGGAAGTCGTAGAGCGACGTGATGTTCGGATCGCTCTGCCCGTTGTCGTTTCTGAACAGCCCCTCGTAGTTCCCCTCCAGGCGCGACAGCCGGTAGTTCGCGAACAGCGACCAGTGCGGGTCGAGGCGCTTCGTGTAGATGGCCTCGAGCGCCTTGTAGTTGCGCTCCGGCTTGGGGAAGCTCATGCCCGCCACGAGTCCCTGCGGGATCTGGTGCGTGCCCGGGTTCGCCAGCTCGTACGTCCCGAAGGTGCGGGCCGGGAACTGGGCGCTGTTCGGGGCGGCCGGCGACCCGCCGAACGGGTCGTACGGGTAGCCGTAGGCGGTGCCGTAGTAGAAGTTCTGGATCTGCTCCACCGCGTTGACCTGCGTGTCCTCGAGGACGCGGCCCTGGGTGCGGAAGATCGCCCGCACTTCGAGCGACGACGAGCCCGTGAGCTCGAAGGCGTAGCCTCCGGAGATCTCGTCCTCGTACGGCAGCTTGACGCCGCCGACCACCTCGGTCTGGTCGACCCCCTGCGTGAACACCGGGAACGAGGTCGCGCAGGTGGTGGTCGCCGCGCCGCCGAGGTCCACGCAGCCGCCGGTTCCGGCGGTGCGCGGCGTGGCCAGGGTGCGATCGTTGAACTCCTGCAGGCTGATCCCGACCTCGTTGCTGAAGGCGCGGACGGCGAGATCGCTCGGCACCCGCTGGAAGTAGCGCGCGTAGTTCGCGTACAGGCGGCTCTTGCCGCTGCCCAGCACGTCCCACGACACGCCGATGCGCGGCGCCCAGTTGCCCGCGAAGGTGTACGAGTTCGGCGTGTAGGTGGAGGTCCCGGGCGTGAAGATGCGGGTCGCGACGGTGTTGCCTCCGCCGATGTCCTGCTCCACGTTCTCCGTCGCGAACGGCAGCGTGAACTCGCCGCCGCCGTCGATCGACTCCTCGGTGTAGCGGATGCCGGCCTTGAGCGTCACCCGCGACGTGATCGACCAGGTATCCTGGCCGAACACGTTCCACTCGTTCGCGTCGGTGTAGGGGAGATTCGGTCCCATGCGCGCCCGGGTGACGCGGAAGGTGTTGGCGCTGTCGAACGCGATGGTCGGGTCACCGGTGCCGTTGCGCACCTGCACCACCGCTCCGCCGCGCGACGCGACCGGCAGGAAATCCTGGTTGCCGTCGCCGTCGGCGTCCACCGGGGACACCGTCGCCGTCGTCGCGTCGAAGAAGGACACCGGCAGCTCGATGTTGAAGGACGGACCGGTGTACGACGCGTTCTCGCGGTAGCGGATCTTGTCGTACTCCAGGCCGTACTTGAGCTCGTGAGACGTGAAGGTATTCGTGAATTTGAGGATCGCCTGCGCCTGTTTGTCGTCCTGCGAGGTGATGAACCCCACGCCTCCCTGCGTCGGCAGGACCGGCGCCGCGGCGAACGGCTGCGGTCCGAGGGCCGGATCGGTGTAGGTGGTCGCGCCGCGGCGGAACTCCAGGTTGTCCCGGTAATCGATGTAGCGGTACTGGTCGAGCCCCGGGCTCTCGCGGAAGTAGCCGTCATGGCTCGCCAGGATCCCTTCCATGAAGAACTTCGGCGTGATGACGCCGTTCCACTTCAGCGCGATGTTGTTGGAGCCGTAGCGGACGCTGCTCTCGCCGCCGCCGTTCTGGAAGTCGCCGAACAGCGGCGCGAGGTCCCGCTGCGGCCCCATGTCGCCGACCGCCGGGTCGCCGAAGGCGGTCAGCTCGAGCTGCTGGTTGTCGGTCATCTGGAAGGTGAACTTGGCCGCGTAGTTGTTGGCCTGGCGCCGCCGCTCGAGGTCCTGGCCGGCGGCGGGGAACGCCAGCGCCGACGGCACGCCGAACCCGGTCGGATCGGTCTCGTCGAAGACGGTCACGCCCGCCTGCGCCGCGTCGAACGCCGGGTTGTTGAGGAACTGCGCCTGCCGCGTCGTGGTCGTGATGACCGGGTTGTAGGCCAGGAAGTAGAACAGCTTGTCCTTGACGATCGGCCCGCCGACCTGGAAAGCGAAGTCGTTCACGCCCTCCTGCGTGGTGTTGGCGGCGCCGGACTGCAGCTCGGCCAGCGTGTAGTCGGAGCGCGTCGACTGCGGCGTGGCGTACCAGGCCACGCTCCCCTTGAAGTCGTTGGTCCCCGACTTGACGATGGTGTTGATGATGCCGCCGAGCGCCTGGCCGTATTCCGCCTCGAACCCGCCGGTCTTGATCTGCACCTCTTCGAGGAACTCGCTGGTGACGCCGGTGCCGAGCGACCCGTACACGATGTTGTAGGCGCCGATGCCGCCGTAGCCCGTGTTGGTGACGTTGACGCCGTCGATGAGATAGGCGTTCTCCAGCCCCGACGCGCCGCTGATCGAGTAGTTGCCCTGGCCGGTGCCGCGGCCGCTGACGACGCCGCTCGCGACGCCGTAGGTGTCGGTGAAGGAGCGTCCGATCGGGACCGAGTTCGCGAACTCGTCGTAGCGGATGTTGGTGCCGCTCGCCGTCGACGTGGCGTCGACGAGCGGAGTCCCGGTGACGGTCACCTCCTCGACCTTGCCCGGCGTCAGCCCGAAATCGAGCGTGACCCGCTGGTTCAAGCCGACGATGACGCCCTCGCGCAGGCCGGTGTTGAAGCCGGACGGCGCCTCGGCCCGCACGTTGTAGGTGCCGGGCCGCAGGAACGGCAGGACGTAGTTGCCGTCCGCGTCGGTGGTCGCGGTGCGCGGACCGGAATCCGACTGGGCGATGATGATGGTCCCGGCGATCGGCTTGCCGGAGGGGTCGGTGACCTTTCCGGTGATCGTGCCGCTGGTGGTTTCCTGACCGTAAAGGAACGCTGGAACGAACAACGCGCTGATGGCCAGCGCGGCAATTGCAACCCACACCCTCATGGGGAGGCCCTCCTCTTGCCTGTTCCTGCCCCCCGTGCCTGCTACGCACCCCCCTGCCCGTTGAACCCGGTACGGATGCTCTTCTGTCGCCAACTGTTGTAAGACCGGGCCTGACGTGCGACAAGGAGAAGTAACCCCGAGAACTCCGTCCGGGAAATCCGTAAGGTGTTTCCCGCGCGGAGCCGCAACCGCGTTGACACCGGCGCGACCACCCGCCGAAAATCCCGTCCGCATGCGATTTTCAGCCGGATCGGGGCGGGCGGGAGCGCACGGTGCGCTCCTTTGGGTCTTCGTCCCCTGGTGCGTCGCCGTGGCGGCGCCCGTCGGTGCGGTGGTCGACTCCGCCGATTCGGCCCCGCCGCGCCGGACCGCGAACCTCGTGCTCGTCACGCTCGACGGCGTCCGCGTGCAGGAGCTGTTCGGCGGCATGGATCCGGTCATCGCGGAGAGCCGCGGGAAGCGCTCCGGCATCTACGACCCGGAACGCGCCCGCCGGCTCTTCTGGCGCGACACGGCCGCGGAGCGGCGCCGCACCCTGCTCCCCTTCTTCTGGGACACTCTCGCGCCCCAGGGGATCGTGCTCGGGGATCCCGCGACGAACAGCCGCGTCACCTTGCGCAACCCGCACGGGTTCTCGGCTCCCGGCTACATGGAGCTCCTCACCGGGCGCTTCCAGCCCGAGGTCACCACGAACGACGCGCGGCGTTATGCGCATCCCACGGTGCTCGAGGCGATCCGCGACGCCCTTCACCTGAACCCGGAGCAGGTCGCGGTCTTCTCCACCTGGGACGCCATCGGGCTGTTCGCCTCCTCGGCGGCCGACGCCGTGTTCGTCAATGCCGGCTACGCGCGCGTTCCCGCCGCGCTGTCGAATCCGGTCATGGACGCGCTCGGCGATTACCAGGAGCACGTCATGGCGCTGTGGGAGGGCTACCGCACCGACATGCCGACCTTCCACCTGGCGCTGGAGTACCTGAAGGCGCACCGGCCGCGCGTCCTGTGGCTGGCGCTCGGCGAAACCGACGACTGGGCTCACGCGCGCCGCTACGACCGGCTGCTCGACTGCCTGCGACTCGAGGACGAC
>Ga0134121_10000499_pt1 | contig 44610 bp, 27 predicted proteins | sample KB301_FD_96463 | JGI IMG/M metagenome (GOLD analysis project Ga0134121, IMG submission 96463) | Terrestrial soil microbial communities without Nitrogen fertilizer from Kellogg Biological Station, Michigan, USA - KB3-0-1 | ecosystem: Environmental > Terrestrial > Soil > Unclassified ...
GCAGCACCGACGGTGGCCGCACCTGGCAGCACGTCTGGAAGCAGGTGGGACAGATCGGGACGATGGTGGTCCATCCGTCCAACCCCGACATCGCCTTCGCCGCCGTTCTCGGGCACGCCTTCGGGCCGAACCCGGAGCGCGGCGTCTACCGGACGAAAGACGGGGGAAAGACCTGGCAGCAGGTCCTGAAGAAGGACGCCGACACCGGCGCCTCGGACGTCTGCATGGATCCGTCCAACCCGAACATCCTGTTCGCCGGCTTCTGGCAGGCGCGCCGCTTCCCCTGGGGTCTGAACACGGCGGGGCCCGGGAGCGGCCTCTACATGTCGCGCGACGGCGGCGACACCTGGAAGCAGCTCAAGGGCCACGGGCTGCCGGACGCGCCCTGGGGCAAGGTCGGATGCGGCGTGGCGGCGTCCGACGGGCTGCGGGTCTACGCGCTGATCGAGGCGGAGAAGGGCGGTCTGTTCCGCTCCGACGACGGCGGCGATTCCTGGGACCAGGTGAGCGACCACCGCGCCGTCCGCCAGCGTCCCTGGTACTACTCGACGCTGACCGTCGACCCGACCAACCCCGACGTCGTCTGGTTCCCGCAGGTGCCGCTCCTCAAGACGATCGACGGCGGCAAGACCATCACCCGGGTCAAGGGCGCGCACCACGGCGACCATCACGACATCTGGATCGATCCGAAGAACCCGAAGCGGATGATCGGCGGCAACGACGGCGGGGTCGATCTGTCGTGGAACGGCGGCGAGAGCTGGTACGCCCCGCCGCTGCCGATCGCCCAGTTCTACCACGTGTCGGCCGACACGTCGCAGCCCTACCGCGTCATGGGCGCGATGCAGGATCTCGGCACCGCCTCGGGCCCGAGCAACAGCCTGCGGCACGGCGGCATCGCGGCCGGCGACTGGTACGACGTCGGCGGGGGCGAGGCGGGGTTCGCGATGGCGGTCCCCAACGACCCGGAGACCGTCTTCGCCGGCGAGTACCTCGGCATCATCACCCGCTTCGATCACCGCACCGGGATGGAGCGCAACGTCGCGGCCTATCCGGAGAACGGCTCGGGGCACGGCGCCGAGGACCTGAAATACCGCTTCCAGTGGACCGCGCCGATCGCCGTCTCGCCGCACGACCCCAAGGTGATCTACCACGGCGGCAACGTGCTGTTCAAAACCTCCGACGGCGGCCAGACCTGGACCCCGATCAGTCCCGACCTGACGCGCAACGACAAGAGCAAGCAGAAGTGGACCGGCGGTCCGATCACCGGCGACAACACCGGCGCCGAGTACTACTGCACCATCTTCGCGGTCGCCGAGTCGCCGAAGGAGAAGGGGCTCATCTGGGTCGGCTCCGACGACGGTCTGGTGCACGTGACGCGCGACGGCGGCGCCCACTGGACCGACGTCACGTCGGGGGTGCACGGGCTGCCGGAGTGGGGCACGGTCGACATGATCGAGCCGTCGCCGTTCGACGCGGCGACCGCCTACCTGGTGGTCGACGCGCACCGGCTGGACGACACGCGCCCCTACCTCTGGAAGACCACCGACTACGGCAAGACCTGGAAGAGCCTTGCGGGGAACCTGCCGGCCGACGTCTACCTGCACTCGGTGCGCGAGGATCCGGCGAAGCGAGGGATGCTCTACGCCGGCACCGAGCGCGGCGTGTCGTTCTCGCGCGACGACGGCGCCACCTGGCAGGTGCTCGGCATGAACCTGCCGACCGTCGCGGTGCACGATCTCGTGGTCAAGGAGGACGACCTGGTCCTGGCGACCCACGGCCGCTCGATCTGGATCTTCGACGACCTGACGCCGGTGCGGCAGTTCTCGAAGGAGATCTCCGAGAAGCCCGCCTTCCTGTTCCCGGCGCGTCCCGCGGTGCGCTGGGAGGAGCGCGCCGGCTTCCACGTCAAGAGCCCTGGCGAGAACCCGCCATACGGCGCGATCATCAATTACTACCTGAAAGCCAAGGCCGAAGGCGACCTGACGCTCGAGATCCTCGACGCCTCGGGCAAGCTGGTCCGCACCCTGACCAGCAAGAAGCCGCCGCAGGAGTTCGCGGAGGACGACCCGGACGGGGGCGAGGAGAAGAAGGCCGATCTGAAGAACGAGCCCGGGGTGCAGCGCGTCGCGTGGGACCTGGAGTTCCAGCCCGGCAAGAAGATCTGGAAGGCCAAGTCGGAAGGGAACCCCGAAGGAGCGCCGCGCGTCGCGCCGGGCGTCTACACGCTGCGGCTGCACGCCGGCAAGGAGATCGTCAACGGCACCGTCGAGGTGAAGCCCGACCCGCGTCTCGGTCTCACGCCGCAAGACCTGCAGGCGCAGGTGCAGTTCGCCCGCCAGGTCTCCGACCAGATGACCCGCATCACCACGCTCGTCGGTCAGATCCGCTCCGTCAAGGAGCAGATTCGCATCAAGGTCGACGCGCTCACGGGCAACGACCAGGCCGCCGACTGGATCAAGGCGGCGAAGGCGCTGATGGACCGCTGCGACGTCATCGAGCAGAAGCTGCACAACCCCGCGGCCCAGGTCGAGTACGACATCCTGGCCAAGGGGGCGCGGCTCTACTCGCGCGTCGGGCCGCTTCTGAGCGGCGTCCTCGACGGCACCGGTCCGCCGACCGAGGGGCAGAAGAGCGTCTTCGCCGACCAGGTGAAGGAGCTCGACGCCGTCGAGGCGGAGTGGCGGGCGCTCCTGACCGAGGATCTGGCGGCGCTCGAGAAGCGCGGCCATGACGCAGGCGTGTCGGGCGTCGTGGTGCCGGGCCGGACGCGCTAGTTCCGGGGAGCGCCGCCTCGTAGCTTGGTGGTTCGTGAGACTGGAGGCGACGTGTGCCTGGTGGCCTCCTCGAGAGGTCGTCTCGCTCGTCGCGCCGCGGCCTCTCCCCGGAGTCTCCGTGGAAACACGGAGACCGAGTTGGAAGGAAAATAAACGTCCCCACCTCTTGACGAAAGAATCGTCGGCTCGCTAGCGTAGCCTCCAGGTCGCCGCGCGTTTCCATCCAGCCGACGAGGTAAAACAGATGAGAACGATTGACGAGCACGACTCACCGTCGTGGAGCGGGAGAGTTCTTCATTGTTCATTGATAAAGATCTTTGTACCTGCGGCGATGGCCATCCTCGCCGCGCTCCGGCCAGCTGAAGCCTGTGATGTGCTGTCTGCCGTGCAAACCACATCGCAGTTCGCGATTGCGGGACAGTCAGCCCAGCTCAATGCAACCGGTGACTTTACCGGTTGTGGCGGCGGGACGATCCAGTACAGATTCCTGGCTGGAGCCACGCTGTTGAGGGACTGGTCAGATAACCCTCTCCTTGCTATTGCGCCGGCGTCAACCACCGTGTATGCGGTTCAGGCGCGGTGCTCCACCCAGATTGACTGCACGGCCAGTGTGGTCGCTGACGTCCTTGTCGTCGCCGCTGACGGAGCAGCAACGCTGACGATCGGGCCCCAGAACAGCCTCACTGTGTCAAATATCGGGTCGACTGGAAATGATGGGTTCACGCTCGCAACTGCGGGAGCTGCAGGGGTCGATCTGGTCACCAATGGTTCGTTGGATCCAGCAGCACTGCCCGACGGCGCATTCCTGCGGGTGATCGCCACGAACGGCTCCGAGTCGTGGGGAGTGAAGCAGCTCGTCGCCTCGGGACAGGTTCAAGTCTTCTTCGACTTTTCCTGGTCGATCTCGCGCGCCACGGAGGCGTACTGCAACGGCGTCGAAACGGGGTCTGGTGTCACTTCGTCCGGTCCGGACATCGTGATTGCTTCCGCTTCGGCGGGCAAGCATGAGGTCATCACTACGGGGCAGGACGGCACGAGAATCGTTCGATGGATCAAGGGCGGCACGTGAGTCTCCTACACATTGGCCGGGGGTCTCCCGGTCATGACGAACTACACGGAGACAGGTGCCCAACTGCCTCCGAGGACCAATACTCCCGCGACCCAGGTTTCGATGAGATTCAAGGACACCGGGACGTATCAATTGATGGATGCCTCCCTGGTGTTCGTGCCAGCGTCAGTCCCCACGCTGTCTGCGAAGGGGCTGATGGCGTTGGCGACCTTGCTCATCGTCACGGGAGCGTGGCTGCTGCGTCGCATGAGAGCGTAGAATGCCGTCGCGGTGCGTCCACCCATCCCGGTGGGCGTCCGGTTGCGGTGAGGTAGGCACTGCGGAGGGGGAGCCTGACAGTGAGGAGCCAGCGTAAAGACAAGCGCGGGAGAGCGCCGGGGTCGCCGTCGGGGATTCCGGCCGCCGGCGCCGACCGGCCGGCGATCTCCTCGACGCGCGTCACGTGGAGATTCGGAGGTCTGTTTCTTGTTCTGGTCTGCCTCTTCTCGTGGCTGGCATCCTCCCGCCCGTCTGCCGCCATCGTGCACGAACCCCTGACACGGCTGCTGGCGTCGCTCTCGGTCCCCATCCTCGCGCTGTTCGGCAATGCGGCGGCGTTCGGCCACGACCTCGTTTTCAACGGCTTCCGCGCGACGATCGAGGGCGCGTGCGATGGCGTGCAGCCGACCTATATCTACATGGCCGCCGTCCTGGCTTTCCCGAGCCAGTGGCGCGCCAAGATGTGGGGCATCCTTTTCGGGATACCGGCCATCTTCCTGATAAACTTCGTCCGCATTGCGACCATGATGCTCTGCGGAGCCTTCTCCCCGGAGTTGTTCGAGCGGATGCACATCTATGGCTGGCAAGCGCTCGTCATCGCCCTCACGCTCGCCATCTGGCTCTTCTGGGCTGAGCTCTTCGTTCGCCAGAGCGATCCGTCGCCCGCTTAGCTTCGTCCTGCGGATCGGGGTCTTCTTCGGCCTGAGCTATCTGCTCTGGCTTCCGCTGCAGGGGTTGTTCATCCGCCTGCTGTCGGCGGCCGCGGAGCGGATGCTGGCGCTCGTCGAGAATCCTCCCGTCGTGACCGCGCTGACGACTCACGGCAACAGCGTCACTCTTCACAGTTACGTCACCGGGGTGGCACAGCCGCTGACGCAGGTGAACTTTGCGGACGTGCATGTCTCGGTCGTGCTGTCCCTGGCGCTGGCTCTCGCCGTTCCCGGGCAGCGCTGGTTGGGACGCGTGAGACTCTGCGGGCTCGCCCTGGCGCTGATTTTCCTCGTCCTGCTCGTCGTCTGCGTCGTGCAGGTCGAAGTGGCGGCCGAAGAGTACGCTTCGACCCACCTGGGACTGACGCTTCACACGGCGCATGAGAAGGTGATTCTGGATTGGGCGCTCCGGAAATCGAGCTTCGCGACGGTTTTCCTGGTCCCCGCGTTCCTCTTCTTCACTGCCTTTGTCTCCACCTGGGCTGGTGCCGCTGCCTCCGAACCAACCAGCCGGGCACGATGGAGAACTGTTTCGGTGACGGCGGTGGGGGCCCTCATCGCCGGGTTCCTTCTCATCCCGAGGCATGCCGACCGGGCGGAGCGGGTCAGTTTGGAGGGACTGAAGCAGATTGCGGCCCTGAACCCTGGTTCCGGAACCGCCCGTCTGAACCTGGCATTCAACCAGGAGAAGGAGGGGCGGCTGGACGATGCGCTCACGTCTTACAGGAGGGCGCTGGAGCTCCAGCCCGACCTCGTCCCTGCGCGCTTCGGTGAGGGAAATGTATTGTTCAGCAAAGGCGCCTACGACGAAGCGGCGGATTGCTATCAGGACGTTCTCAAGCACCGTCCAGTCGACCGGCTGGCACGGTACAACCTTGGCACCGCGTATCTGAACCGGGGGCGCTTCGATCTCGCCAGGACAAACTATGAAGAAGTCCTGCGCTCGACCCCTGATGATCCCGCCGCCCTCAAGAATCTGGGCCAGGCGCTCATCGGTCTCGACCGGCGCTGCGACGCCGTCGTCCCGCTACAACGAAGCGCCGCGCTGGATCCGAAAATGATGATGGACGCGACCCTGCGCGAGCAGATGCAGATCCTGAACGCCGAATGCGGGTCTCGCTAGTCTCATTCGTGCCGTCGGCTCCGCAGAAAATACCCTCTTGACACTTTTCAGTTAGCAGAGTATCTCTGACGTACTGACTCGCTCGACCAAGAACGGAAGGCATGAAGTGCGACACCGGGCGCAGGTGAGACTCCGGCATCCGGGGCTATGGGGCGCGTGTGTCTGATCAAGTCCGCGCGCGACTGAGAGTGCCCGACGTGTGTCGACTGATGGGTTGCCTGAGGTGAAGTGTGCAACGTCCCTGGGGAGGGTGAATCGATGAGCCGAGCCGCGTTCCGATGTGTGGCGATGTTGCTACTCCTGGTCGGTATAGGCGCCGGAGCGAGCCTTGCCAGGGCGCAAGTCGTTCAGTTGGTCCACGGCCCGACATATCCGAGTTGTGCGGATCCGCTCGAAGCTGACGGATCGCTGAACCCACCTTGTACTGGTCAAAGGGGTGTCAACGCCATCACGCTGTACCCTCATAACCCCGCCCTCACAGCCGAGGACTTGTGCGCGATAGCGGGGCCGCACGCCGGCTATGTACGGCAGCGATCCTCAAATGACATCTGGACCTATATCTGTCCCGGATCCTGGCCAGCAGCGGGCACGTGTATTGCCCAATCTGGTGCCTCCGGCCCGAAGCAAGCGAACTGCTCCTCGAGCTGCTTCTGTGTCGAATGCTCCGAGGGTGTCGAAATCAGGATGGACATCGATGAGACGGTCGATTTCCTGGGGACGCCGGCCGCTTGTTCGGCTTCCCTCGGTCAGGCGGGTGCTGGTCCCATCGGGAGTTGGTTGGTGTCGACGCCCGATAATTTTTCCACTTACCAGGCCTTCGCGAATGCCACCTGTCTCGTGAACACTGGCCTGCAGAGGGGGAGCATCACTTGTCTGAATCCGGTGACTGGAGCTACGACAGTCTTCACAGCGGGAACATCGTCGGCCAGTCTGCCGTTCCCGAACGACGCTCGTGCGTGCATTCTGAGGAATCCCAATGTCAATATCTGCTATGGCAATCAAGGGACGCCGGTCCTGGCCCCCAAGAGCCCCAACGACTACTGCCTTGTCGGAACTGGAAATGGATCCGGGTATGCGTGGTGGATCGACCTGGGCGGTGACAACGACCCGACGATTCCCATTTCTCCAGGCGATCCAAGTGAACCGAATCTCGCAACGGCCGTCAACGAAACCGCGGTGACCATGGCGGCTAACTTAGTCGCCAGTATCAAGGCGAATCCCACGAGCCAAAGCACCCAGGTCTCCGCCAAGCTGAATTTTCTCGGTTCGAACTGCTTTGAGATCACCACGAACTCTGTTCAGTTCAACTTGTGGGTGGCTCCGGCGACTACCGTACCCCCGGCAGGAGGGTGGTGCGCCGTCACCGGAATCGGGTGCACGGTCAATCCCACTATCACACTGATGCCAGGCCCAAGCACCGGCGTTCCAACCCTTGGAATTGCAGGAAAGATCACGCTCGTCGCCCTATTCATGCTTATGACTGCTGTCCTCGTTCGCCGTCGGCTGCGTGGTCCCCTCATCCAGCGAACCCGAGCACTCTAGTTCTGGGAACCTGTCCGACCACCTGATGGACACGCTGGTCCCAGCGAGATCACTTTGACGACGCTCACGCTGAATCGGGCGCCTTCCCCCACGAAAAGATGTTTGTCTGGTCCATTGCTCGATCGGCCTCCTGGCGTGGAGCCAAGGCCGGGGCGAGGAAGGAGGCACACGGCATGGCGAATCGATCGTGCGAGAGCCGAGGCCACGCTTTCGGAATCTTCCTGGTGAGACTGGTGCTCGCGGGATTATTGAGCCTCGCCTGCTCGGCCGGAATGACCCGTGCGGCGACAATCGTCAACGGCTCCATGAACGACACGGGTAACAACTACAATTCATTCAACGCGCTGACTCCCAGTGGGTGGACTCAGAACTTCGCAAACGATCCAAATGCCAGCGCGGATATTTTCAACAGTGCGACGACGTTCCAACACTTCGCGTGGTCGCCTAGCTCCGATGGGGGGACTTTCGTTCACGGGCTTAGTCAGCAAAATGGCGTCGGCGGCCTGAGCGGGGAAGGCGTCGTGCAGGCCGTCTCGGGGCTGACGATCGGCGCGCCATGCACGATCACGTTCGAGCAGGCCATTTCGAATGCGTTTGGCGGGGAATCGGCCGCCACAGGTTTTTGGCGGGTCACGTTCGGGTCGACGCTCGATTCTGCACCGATGGCTATCCCGGCACTGGATGTGCCTTCCGGGTGGCAAGGCCAGAGCATGGTGTTCGTCCCCTCGTCAACGACCCAGCAATTGAGCTTCCTTGCAGTTGTGACGTCGCCCGGCCTGCGGGTTGACTTGGGGCTGGACGGTGTGTCGATCGCTTGCCAGGGCGCTTCTTCCGTTGGAGTGAACAAGGATTTCAAGAACACCACCGGTCAGAACGCCAATGATATTGAGATCCTGCTGAAGGGCACTTTCTCTGTCCTGCAGCACTACGACGGCTACCCTGCCAACCACTTCGCCACGTTTGCGGTCACGACCGAAGCCCCGGGCAATACTCGCCTGCACTGGTCGAATCCGAACAATCCGGTGCTGCCGAATCAAGTGGCCCATGTCGGCTTTCTTATTCCGGGAACCGACTCCCACGTCATCATGGGTGTCTTCTGGACCCTCGACGGGAATGTCACCGGGTGCGCGCATCAGGTGAACACCCCGCACGCGGCCTGGGGCATCAATCCTGGCAACCTCGTCACCTATATCAACAACTGCGTCGCTTGCGAATCTGTCCCACTCTATGCTGGCGGCGCGACCGTCAGATGGTACGCGGACTGGGTGCCGCTCGAGAGTCTGAACGCCGCTTCGCTCGGCAGCACGACACCTATGAGGATCGACACCATCGCCGGCGCCCCGATCCTGCTGGCTCCGAATGAGTCTGTACGCGTGAGCATTCCGGCGGCGCCGGTGGGTGCGAAGTTCGCGGTTCTGAGCCACAAGGTGGGAACCGACCCGGGCCTGGCGACCGGGAATGAAACTGACGACTTCATCGAGACCACAGCCGGGAGCGCCATCGTCCCCGCACTCTCAAGCTGGGGGCTGTTTGCGCTTACAGCGATCCTCGTGGCGTCGGGATTCGTGCTGCTCGGCCGAAAAAGGAGCACGGCCGCCGGATGAGTCAGCTGCCGCGGACGGGTGACTACGTGCTGCTGCTCTTCGGGCGCTCCGCCGCCACCGCGGCGTCGATCCAGCGGCGCGCCAGGGGATGCAGCGGAGCGTAGGCCTGCCAGGTCGAGCGGGCCCAGGCCTCGACCGCGCGGCCGTACGACTCGGGATCGCGCGTCGCGATCGTGCCGGCGATGGTCAGCTCGCCGCGCAGGGCGGGGAGCTCCGGCTTCTCGATCTCCGGCTTGCCGTTCAGCCAGCGCCGCAGCGCCTCGCCGCCCACGGCGCGGCTGCCGCCGTGCTCGAGCAGCCAGCAGAGCCCGGTCAGGTGCGCCGCCAGCGACTTGGCCGAGGCGCAGTACCGCTCCGGGTGCTGCAGGGCGTAGGTGTCGACCAGCATCCGGTGCGATCGGAAGTAGAGAACGTTGCCGAAGTCCCGCGCCAGGAGCTCCTCGAAGATTGCCTGGCAGCCGGTCTCGCCGCCCTTGGCCTGCATCCCGCACGCGGCGCATCGTTCTTCAGTCATGGGCCTCGAGGGTACGATCAGCGCGGATCAAAAGCCAGAGGCCGGCACCCACGATCGCGAACAGGGCGCCGCTCGAGATGGCGGCCGGCCAGCCGAACCTGCCTGCCAGGAACGGCACCATGAGCGAGCCGAAGCCGCCGACGATGTTGCCACCGGTGTTCATGACCCCGCAGACGGCCGCCGACTGGTCACCGCCGATGCGCATCGAGGCGACCCAGTAGGCGCCGTCGGTCAGTTGCGTGGCGCCGAAGGCGAGCGCCAGCAGGGCGACCGCGAGCACGGGGTGCGACACCAGCGACCCCACGACGAGCAGAGGCGCGCACAGGAGGAGCCCGCCGGCCGCCGTCAGCCGCACGCCGGCGCGCGCGCCGAAGCGCACCGAGAAGCGGTCGCACAGCCAGCCGCCCAGGCTCGCCGCGGCGGCACCCACCATCCACTGCGCGCCGGTGAACCAGCCGCCGGCCTGCGCCGGCAGGTGGCGGATCTCGACGAGGTAGTAGTAGAACCAGTTGAAGAAGAGATAGAAGACGTAGTTCATGCAGAAGTAGCTGGCCGCCAGCGCCAGCGAGTCGCGGTGCCGCAGCACCTCGAGCCAGGCGCCTTTCCGGGGTGCTTTGGGCGCGGTCTGCCGCCCGGTGCGGATCAGGTCGCGTTCCTGTGCGTTGACGCCGCGATGCGCCGCGGGGTCGTCGCGATAGATCCACCACCAGAGGGCGGCCGTCACGAACGCGAGCGGCGCCGTGACGAGGAACGACATCCGCCAGCCAAGGTTGATCGCCAGCCAGGCGATCCCCGGTCCCACCGCCGCGGCGCCGAGCGTCATGGCGGTGGTGATGAAGCCGTTGACGATCCCCCAGACGCGCACCGGGAACCATTCGATGATCACGACGCCGCTGGTGATGGGGTAGATCGGCGCCTGGGTGACGCCGATGAGAAAGCGCAGCACGACGAGGCCGCCGACGAGGGTGGCGACCGGGAGGAGCGTCGTTCCGGGAACGAGACCGATCAGGAGGTTCAGGATTCCCCAGGCGACGACGATGAGCGTCACCGACGATCGCCCGCCCAGCCGGTCGCCGAACAGGCCGCCCGGGAGCTGGAAGAGCCCGTAGCCCCATGCGAAAGCGCCGAGGATCATGCCGAGCTGCAGCTCGGAGAGGCCGAGCTCGCGCATCATCGGCTCGCCGGCGACCGACATGTTGAAGTGCAGCAGGTACGCCATGAAGCTGACGAGGCTCAAGAGCGCCAGCACCATCCAGCGCACGCGCGTCGGCGACGGCACGGAGGGCGGCGCGGGGGACGGCACGGGGGACGGCACGAGGGGTGGCGTGCTCAGCCCCGGTCGACGCGGGCGACGATCTGCCCCTGCCGGTCGAGACCGATGCCGGAACCCGGGTGGGCGAAAGCGACGGAGACGAACGACGCCACGGCCAGAGCCGTCAGCGCGCGGCGGGTCGCGTCGCTCGGGGTCATGCGCTCTCCCGCGGCACCAGGCCGGCGATGTGCAGCAGGGCGTCTCCCAGGTTGACGAGCGGATTGCGGGTGATCCCGATGACGATCCCGGAGCGCGGCGCGCGCACCAGGCGGTGCGTCTCGGGAACGTGCTCGCGGTGGACGTGGAAATGGAGCGCGCCGAGCACCTGGCCCTTCTTGACGCGATCGCCGAGGTCGACGTCGAGCAGCAGGAACCCGCTGCGGGAGGCGCGCACCCAGGTGGTGTCGCGCGACTCGCGCACCCGGCGCGTCGAGCGGGCGTGACCCAGGCGGCTCGCCACCGACGACGCGCCGAGCATGCCGAGCTCCGACATGACCCGCAGCACGCCGGCGGTTCCGATGCGCACGCTCCTCCGGTTGTAGCGCAGCGCCTCGCCCGCCTCGTAGAGCAGGGACACGACCCCGCTGCTCATGGCCGCCTGGCGCAGCGAGCCGTCGCGCATGTCGGCGTGGATCATGACGCGCGCCCCGAACGCCCGCGCTAGGCGGCGCGTCTCGGGGTCGTCCAGGTTGGCGCGGATCTGCGGCAGGTTGTCGTGGTGCACCGCGCCGGTGTGCAGGTCGATGCCGTGGGTGCAGCGCGCCACGATCTCCTTCATGAACAGGCGCGCCAGGCGCGAGGCCAGCGAGCCGGTGCTGGTGCCCGGAAAGGAACGGTTCAGATCGCGGCGGTCGGGCAGGTAGCGCGACTGCTGCAGGAGACCGAACGCGTTGACCACCGGGACGGCGACCAGCGTGCCGCTGAGCGCCTGCGGCTCGACCGCCTCGAGCACCTGGCGGACCACCCAGATGCCGTTCAGCTCGTCGCCGTGGATGCCGGCGCTCAGCCAGAGCGCCGGCCCGGGCCGCACGCCGTGCACGACCACCGCATCGATGTGCACCATCGCCTGGACGTAGAGCGGGGCGACGGGGATCGGAACGCGCGCCCGGGTCCCCGGGCGGATGGTTTCGCCGCCGAGGACGAAGGGCGGAGTCGGCTTCGGCATTCGTTCCGGGCCCGACCCGGGCGGGCCTAGCCGCCCGCCTGCATGGCGGCCAGCGACTCCTTGATCGTCGGGCGCCGTCCGGACTCGACGTCGCGGCGGCGTTGCGTGTGGAAGGCGGTCAGGATGCTGTTGGCGCGGGCCAGGGCCGCGACCCGCTCGGTGAAGGCGGAGACCCGCGCGCCCGGGACGGCGTACAGAGCCACGTCGGGCGTCAGGACGTCGAGGTAGGCGCGCGCGCCGCAGCACCCGAGGCTGAGCGCGGTGCGGCCGGTGTTCATCGCCTGCGGCACGATGGCGCAGGCCGGCCGTCCCATCGCCGGCGGCAGACCGCCCTCCATCTGCTGCGACGCCTCGGAGAGGACGAGCGACTGGTCCGACCGGACGAACAGCAGGACGACGTCCGGCGCCACGGGGATGCTGGCCAGCGGCCCGTAGACCACGTACGGCCACCGCTCGCGCACCACCGGGATCAGCGGGATGTCCGCCTCGCGCACGTAGCCGAGATGCGCGAACACCTTGAGCGCCTCGGCGCGCTCGCTCTCGTGGGCGCCGTCGACTTCAAGGTTGTGCGTGTAGGTGCCGAGGGTGCACAGGCCGTGGTGCTCGGAGGTGGTCGCGAAGGTGGAGCGCGCCGCCTCCTGCCAGAAGCGACAGCCGGCCGGGACCTGGCCGTCCCAGGTGCGGACGCCGTCGGGGATCCGGTCCGTGAAGGTGATGGCCACCGGCGGCTGAGTGAGCTGCAGGGCGTCGGTCAGCGTGGCGGCCAGGGAAGCGCGATCGGTCATGGTGTTTCCTTATGCCCGGGACGGGGCGTTGTGGCGGCGATTCTCCCTGCGCAGCGACTCGAAATGCTCCAGCGCCTCGCGCGGCTTCATCCGCTCGTGCACCACCTTGCGCACCGCCTGGAGCATCGCCGCCGGCGCGTCCGACTGGAAGATATTGCGTCCCATGTCGACCCCCGCGGCGCCCTGCGCCACGGCGTCGTGCGCCATGGTCAGCGCCTCGATCTCGGGGAGCTTCTTGCCGCCGGCCATCACGATCGGCACCGGACACGCCGCGGTCACCGTGTCGAACCCCTCGGGGACGAAATAGGTCTTCACGAAGTGGGCCCCCAGCTCGGCGCAGATCCGGGTGGCGAGCCGGAAGTACTTGGCGTCGCGCACCATCTCTTTGCCGACCGCGGTGACCGCGAAGACCGGGATGCCGAAGCGGTTCCCCATGTCCACCAGCCGCGTCAGGTTGTGGATCGACTTGGTCTCGTGCTCGCCGCCGATGAACACCTGCACCGCCAGCGCCGCCACGTTCAGCCGCGTCACGTCGTCGGCGTCGACCGCCACCACCTCGTGCGACAGCTCCTTCAGGATGCTCGGCCCGCCGCTGGCGCGCAGCACAATCCCCTTGGTGAACGACGACGGGATCATGGTGCGCAGCACGCCGCGCGTCACCATCAGCGCGTCGCAGTAGGGCAAAAGCGGCACGATGTTCACGTCGACCCGCTCGAGACCGGTGGTCGGCCCCTGGAAGTATCCATGGTCGATCGCCAGCATCACCGTCCGCCCCGACACCGGGTCGAAGATGCGGCTCAGCCGGTTCTGCATCCCCCAGTCGAGCGCCCCCGAACCCTTCAGGAAGAAGGGCCGGTTCGCCGCCGGGACGTCGAGATGGAATTCCTTCGCTTCTTTGCCGTGATCGGCCTCGGGCATGCCCGCGGACCTCGCTTTTCAAGAGGCGCAGCCCCTGTTTCTATCACCACCGGAGGCGCGATGACAAGCGCGACGGCCGGTGGGCGGCTCGCCCCTGGGACCTCTCGCCGAGCGGCGGCGACCGCCTTGCCGCGGTGCGAGCGAGGGTGGGCAACGCCGGGATCGTGAAGTATCCTGCCGGGCTTCATGGATCAGCGTCTGACGATCCGCTCGAGTTTGGGATCGTCGGACGCGAACCAATTTTGCAAATGGACTGAAATCGTGCGGTCCCACGCATCAGCACGATGAAGTCCCTTTCCAAAGGAGGATTCCATGCGATCGTGGAGAATCGGTCTCGCAGTCCTGGTTTTGTTTGGGGTTGTGGCGTCACCGTTGTCTGCTTCGACCCTCGCGGACAAACAACAAGAGACGAGTTTCTCGGCTTCTTATGTGGACACGGACGACGTCGGCAAGACGATGCAGGCCGATGGGCAATGGCAGTGGATTTTCGGCAAGGGATACAGTGAGTTTGGCGCCGGCCTGTCCTACCTGAAGGTGGACCCCGACGCTGGCTCGAGCAGCGATGCAACCATCCTGGGCCCCGTCTACACCTTCAACTGGACGCCGGGCAGTCAGAAGGCGACTGGATTCGTGGAAGCTTCGTACGGATTCGTGAGCGGCGACCTGGGAGATTTTTTCGACGATGCCCTGCAGGCCAGCGTCGGCGCAAAGATCTTCGTGGGGAATTCCGCGGCCGTACGGTTCGATTATTTCGTTCAAAAGCTTCAGGGAGCCGACAATTTCGACGATCAGGACAGTAACGGTCTTCGGGTCGGCATCAGCATCTTTGGGGGCAAGAAGTAGGCCCGCTCGCCTGCGCTTGCTTGCCGTGACACGCACCTGGGGCCCTGGCATGGGCCCCAGGTGTTTTTCGTTTCAACCGTCCGCACCGTTCGCCGGCCGGTGATTACTTGAAGACCCCGGCGAAGAAGCTGGTCGCCTCGGCCATCGACTTCTTGTCGGCATCGGCGTTGTAGGCGATCGGAATGCCGAACTTCTTGCCGAGCTCGGTCGCCTCGGGGTTGGTGAACGCGTGGACCGCGCCCGGATAGCTCAGGTAGCGATAGTCCACCTTCGCGGCGTCCATCTCTTTCTTGAACGCCTCGACGTCCTCGGACTTGATGAACGGATCGTCGGCGCCGTTCTGCACCAGGAGCTTCGCCTTCACCTTGCCCGGCTCCGCCGGCGGGCCGGCCGCGCCGAGGCCGGCGTGGAAGGCGGCCACCCCCTTCAAATCGGTGCCGACGCGCGCCATGTCGAGCACGACCGAGCCGCCGAAACAGAATCCCATGGCCCCGATCCTGGTCGCGTCGACGGTCGGATGTTTTTCCAGCGTGGCCATCGCGGCGTCGAAGCGCGACTGCATCACGGCCGGGTCCTTGCGCACGGCGCCGGACAGGGCGCCAGCATCCTTCGGATTGTCCGCGGTCTTCGCGTCGCCATACATGTCGGCGATGAAGGCGGTATAGCCCAGGGACGCCATCCGGTGCGCCTCGGAATGGATGTGCCGGGTGATACCCCACCACTCGTGAACGACGATGATCCCCGGGTGCTTGCCCTTCAGCGCGTCGTCGAACACGACGAAGCCTTTCATGGTGGTCGCGCCGTCCTTGTAGACCACGGGCTCTTCCTTGATTGCGGCGAGCGCCGTGCCGGTGACCGAGAGCGCGAGCAGCGCTCCGAGAAGCTGGGTCTTCATGGATTCTCCTTTTTCGAAACGGGTTGGGCGATCAGTACCCCTCGCCGTCCGCGGCGGCGACCGCACGGCCGCGGTGCAGCCGGAACAGGAAGACAAGGTATCCGAGCGCCAGCGGGAAGGCGACGATCCACCAGAGAAGCGCGGTGCGCAGCGCCGCGGCGGGGACGGCGGTCGCGGGGGCGGTGAGCGACAGGGACGGATCGCCGCTGCTGCGCAGCATGACGGGATAGAGCCCGGCGGCGGCCGAGCCGAGAAGCCCGAGCAGGAAGGCGCAGGAGCCGGCGAACGACTGGCCGTCGCGCCCGCGGCGCCGGCCGATGAAGACCGCCGCGAGACCGGCGAGGGCGAGCAGCGCCGCGAGGAAGGCGATCGGCCGGCCCGGGAAAGCGGAGAACAGCGCGCCGTTCACGCGCCAGGTCGCCAGCGTGACCAGCGGCCAGAGGATCGCCACCGCGACGAACAGGCGCGTCATGAGGGTCCGGCTGCGCGCCTGCACCGGCCCGTCGGTCCGCAGCGCCAGGAAGGACGCGCCGTGACCGGCCAGCGCCGCCGCGGCGAAGACGCCGATCAGCACCGTGTACCAGTCGAGGATGCCGACCGGCTCGCCGGCGCTCCAGTCGGTGAACAGCTCGAGCGAGAACCATCCCTGCGCGTCGAGCGGCACGCCGCGCAACACGTTGCCGAGCGCCGCGCCCAGGAAGATCGCCAGAAGCGCGCTGGCGCCGCAGAAAACGACGTCCCACGCCTGCCGCCACATGGTCGACGCGACGTGGCTGCGGAACTCGATGGCGATGCCGCGCAGGATGAGCGACCAGAGCACCAGCATGATGGCGAAGTAGAACCCCGACAGGCCCGAGGCCAGGACTTTCGGGAAGGCGAGGAACAGGATCCCGCCGGTCGCCAGCAGCCAGACCTCGTTGCCGTCCCAGAACGGGCCGATGGCCGCCAGCACCTGGCGGCGCTCGGGGTCGGTGCGCGCGACGAAAAGATGCAGCGCCCCTGCGCCCAGGTCGAACCCGTCGGTGATCACGTAGAGCGTGACCGTGATCGCGGCGATGCCGAACCAGAGCTCAACCATGCGCCGCCTCCACGGCCCCGCTCGCGCCGCCGGCGTGGCCTTCGAGCGGCGTCGGGCCGTGGTGCAGCTCGCGCCCGACCAGGAACAGGAAGAGCAGGCCGAGGACGAGATAGAGGCCGCAGAAGCCGATCAACGTGAACAGCGCCGTGCCGGCGTGCACCGTCGGGCTGGAGCCGTCGCGGGTGCGCAGCAGGCCGTAGATGAGCCACGGCTGGCGCCCGAGCTCGGCGGTCATCCAGCCGGTGGTGTTGGCGATGTACGGGAACGGCGCCATCAGCATCAGCGTCCAGAGCATGGCGCGGCTGCGCTCCAGCCGCCCGCGCCACAGGAGCAGCAGCGCCGCGCCCATGACCACGATGAAGATCGTCCCGAGGCCGGCCATGATGTGGAAGGAGTAGTAGAGCAGCTCGATGTTGTCGGGCCAGGTGTCGGGCGGGAAGGCGTCGAGACCCGGCACGTCGGCGCGGACCGAGCCGTGCGCCAGGAAGCTGAGAAGCCCCGGCATCTCGATCGGATTGTCGAGCCGCTTTTCGGCGACGTTGGGCTGCCCGATGAACGCCAGGCCGGCGCGCGGGCCGCTCTCGAACCGCCCCTCCATCGCCGCCAGCGCCACCGGCTGGTAGAGGCCGACCAGCTTCGCCTGCCGGTCGCCGGTCGGGAAGGCGGCCAGAAGCGACGCCGTGAATCCCGCCGCCACGCCGAGGCGCAGGAAGAGCCTCGCCGTGTCGCGATGCAGGCTCTGCAACAGGTACCAGGCGCCGGTGGCGGCGACCACGAACGACGCGGTCACCACCGCCGCCAGCATCGTGTGGGCGTAGGCGGCGAGCGCCCAGGGGTTGAACACCAGCGCCCGGAAGTCGACCAGGCGCAGGACGCCGTCCGCGCCCAGCTCGTGTCCGGCGGGATGCTGCATGAAGGAGTTGGTCGCGATGATGAAGTAGCCCGACAGCCAGGAGCCGGCGAACAGCGCCAGCGCCGCCAGGAAGTGTCCGACCCGCCCGACCTTCCGCTCGCCCCAGACAAGGAGCGCCAGGAACGACGACTCGAGGAAGAAGGCGAACATCCCCTCCATCGCCAGCGTCTGGCCGATGACGCCGCCCGCGAACGAGGTGAAGCGCGCCCAGTTGGTGCCGAACTGGAACTCCATCGGGATGCCGGTCACGACGCCGACCGCGAAGTTGAGGCCGAAGATCCGGATCCAGAAGCGCGCCGCGTCGTTCCAGCGCGCGCCGCCCGGCCGCAGCCCGAGCCCCTTCATGACCGCGATGAGCAGCGCTAGACCCATCGTCAATTGCGGGAAGAGATAGTGATAGACGATGGTGAAGGCGAACTGCAGCCGGTGCCAGAGGAGCGGGTCGGTCGCGGCGGTGGCCGGTTCACCCATGTCGTCTCCCGTCGATCAGGCGTGACGCAGCGCGGCGAGGGCCAGGGCGCACCAGCCGGCGATGAGCAGCAATCCGCCCAGCGGCGTGACCGCGCCGAGCCAGCGCGCGCCGGTGAGCACCATGACGTAGAGCGAGCCGCTGAAGATCACGATACCGGCCGCGAACGACCAGCCGGCCGCCGCGCTCCAGAACCCCGGCCAGCGCTCGGCCGCCCAGGCCACGGCCAGAAGCGCCACCGCGTGCGTCAGGTGGTAACGCACGCCGGTGTCGAACACGGCGAGCATCGCGGGGTCGACGCGCGTCTTCAGGGCGTGGGCGCCGAACGCGCCGAGCGCGACGCCGCAGGCGCCGAGGAACGAGCCGAGGACCATCCAGCCGGAAGACGACATCGGGGCGCTCCACCTCGGTGAGGCGCGGCGATTCTAGACGAGAACCGCCATCGCCTCCATCTCGCACAGCCACTCGGGGCGGCAGACGTCGGCGATGCAGACGGTGTGCGGCGTCCGGTCGGGGAGCCCCGCCTCGCGGCAGGCCCGGAGCAGGTCGGCCCGGTCGGCCCCCGACTTGAGATAGGTGACCGCGCTGACCACCTGCTCGAGCCCCGCGCCCTGGCTCTCGAGCAGCCGCCGGACGTTCAGCAGCATGCGCGCCGCCTGCGCGGCGGGGTTGCCCGGATGGACGACCGAGCCCCCGGCGTCGATGCTGGCGGTGCCGGAGACGTGGAGCAGGGTGCGATCCGGCAGGTCGACACGCATGCCGCGCGAGAAATCGGAGCCATAGGAGGCCGCCTCGTTCATGGTCTCGGCGTTGAAGGGACGGAGCACCGTGCGTGCCCCTTCGTCGTGGGCCACGAGGTCGAGGGAGCAGAGCCGGCCGAGGCGGTGCGGGCGGCCGCGGATACCGGTGCTGGCGGGCGCCGGCGTCACGCCGTGCACCTCGAAGAAATCGTGCCGCGCCCGGTTCAGGGCGGCGTAATCGCGATCGATGTCGTCGAGGAAAATCCAGGTGCGCGCCACGCGGCGGAACGTCAGACCGGCGCCGCGCAGGCAGGCCTCGCCGCGCGCGAACATCCGCTCCGCCTGCGGCGCGAAGCCGAGCTCGTCGTCCGGCTCGCCGCCGGTCACGCCGGCGATCAGCACGCGGCGCGCCCCACCGGCCTCGACCGAGGCGCCGGACACGCCGCCGGTGAGCGCCGCGAGCGGGCGCACGGCGGGGGCGCCGGCCGTTCCCGCGGTGACCGCCCAGGCCTGGATCTCGATCTTCTGCGAGCCGCCGGCGGGCGGCTGCTCGACCTGCGAAGCGACCGGCGGCCGCGAGGCGCCCGCGTCGCGATAGAAGGCGGCGCGGATCGCCGTCGCTTCGTCGATCTGCGTGGTGATGTCGGAATAGAACAGCCGCTCGGCGACGACGTCGCGCGGGTCCGCCCCCTGCCCCTCGAGCGCGCGCCGCAGCGCGTCGTAGGCGCCGCGCATCTGGTCCGCGAAGTCGGACTCTTCGGGCGCCGGGCGCGCGGCGATCCAGATCTCGCCGAGCGTGGCGCCGACGGCGCGGGCGGACTGGTGGCGCTGACGCGGCTCGGCCTGCATCCGGGGTCCGTCGGCGCTCATGCGCGTATTCTGCGCCAGCGGGGGGCTTCAGGTCGATTGGGGGATGGAAGCGACCCGGCTACGGGCAGAGCCCGGCCGGGGTCGCCTGGCGGACGAGCCGGGTGGCGGAACCGGCGGGCGGGCACTCGGACGTGACGCCGCCTGGAGACACCTGCTGGTTCGGACCGGCCGCGTTCATGCAGATCGAGCCTTCCGTCGTCACGTTCGAGCCAGGCAGCTGGCAGAGCGAGCCTGGGCAAACGGAGTCGTCGCTGCACAGATGTCCGATGCCCGACCCGGCCAGGCAGACGGCATGGCGCCCGCAGCCGCCGGCCCCTGCCGGCCCCGCGCTCCTCGCGCAGAAGGCGCGCGGCCCGAGACAGGTCCCACCGGGGCAGTCGGCGTTGACGTCGCAGGGCGCGCCGGCGCTCCCGCCCAGGTCGCAGAAGCCCGCCTTGCTGCAGAGGCCCGGATTGGCGCAGCCGATCGCGTTGGTGCTGCCGGCGCCCGGCGCGTCGACGGCCACCACGTAGTAGACGCTCACGCCGATCGCCGGATTCGGATCGTCCGCCTGGCCGATCGGTCCGGTCGTGCCGCGCGTGCCGCCGGGGCCGGCCGGCGGCGCCGACTCCGGCGTCCCGCCGACGTCGTTGCGCAGGCAGGCGGCCTGCGATCCCGCGGCGCCGCTGGTGTCGAGACGCCAGAACGGCGGCGCGTAGGTCCCTTTCGTGATGCCGAGGCCGATGAGACCGCGGTAGACGTCGGCCGGCGACGCGCCGGGCAACCACCAGCGCAGCGTCGTCGTGGCCGACGCGATGTCGTAGCTCACGCCGAGGCCGGGATTGAACGGGCTGCCCCAGGCGCCGAGAGCCACGTCACCGCCATCGCCGCTGGACACACCGACGTCGCGCGCCGCGCCGAGGACGCTCGTGCAGGCGTGGTCCGCGCTGCAGCGCACGCGCGCCGTGTAATGGGCCGAGGCGTCCGGCGCGTCGAGGACGAACGGCTTCGGGCTGAAGTCCTGGATGACGGCGCCGTTCCTGCGGATCTCGTACTCGGCGACGCCGCCGGAGCAGCCGCCCGGCAGGCTCGAGCCGGCGGCGCTGATGCGCAGCGTCTGTCCGGCGGTCGGGACGAAGCTCGAGCCGTCGACCACCCGGCCGGCGAGGTCCGTGATGCCGAGGACGGCGTTCGTGCCGGCGTCGCCTGTCGCCGGATTGCACGCCGTGGCGGGGCACGACCCGGTGCGCGGGATCGTGTCGGGCAAAGGCGTCACCTGCGAACGGATGGCGCCCGTCAGGATGACGTCGTCGATCCACCAGCCGTCGTCGAAGGTCTCGTCGCTAAAGCCCGCGCCGATCTCGTAGTAGGAGCCCCGGACTGATCCGAAATTCCAAGTGCTGCCAATCCAGCGGATCCGGATCCGTTGGCCGAAATAGGCCGTCAGATTGAATTTGGTATTGAGCCAGGTTCCGGTTCCGCTGGCGTCCATGACGCCCGGCCCGGTGCATCTGTGGACGTTGGTCGTGACCGTGCCGTTCTGGGCGCCGCAGTTGGCCCACCCGCCCTGTGCGAAGCACATGGTCTCGTGGAATCCGCGCGGGTTCGGTGGCGCGGTGCCGGCATCCGTCGGCGTGAAGATGCAGTAATAGCTGCTGAAGGCCGACCATGCGACGAATTTGTTGTCGTAGACGTTCTCGAACGGCACCAGCTTGGTCCAGAACCCCCAGTTGTCGATGTTCGGGTCGGGGTTCTGGTCGACCTGGACCTGCACGTCGCCGCAGTCGAAGCACTGGCCTGCCTGTTTGCCGCCACCGACGCCGCCGTTCCCCTCGCCGGAGTCGCGCGCGAAATCGGCGATCTGGTAGAAGCTCATCGTCATCATCCCGCCGGTGGCCGGGATGGCGCCCGGATTGATCGCCATGTTGATCGGCGCCGACTGGAACCCCTGCAACGAGCGGAAGTGGGTCGTGTCGCCCTTCGTATAGTCGTTCGGGTCGAAGTGGGCCCCCATGTGCAGCGACTGCGTGCCGCTGATCGAGTGCCGGCCGTTGAGCGGCGTGTTGTAGCTGCACGGCGTCGCGATACCGGAGATGCAGGACCTCGGCGTGCCAGTGCCGGGGAGCGTCTCGTTGTTCGGGCACTGGGTCGAACCCGGCGCGCAATGGAAATGCCAGTCCATCGGGAAGTCCGGGTCGAGCTCGCATTGGCTGTTGGTGGCGAGCGTGTCGTATCCGCCGCAGCTGACCCCCGACACGTGGTTCGCCGTGTTCGAGCCATAGGTGCCCTGGATGTACGAGCCTGAATAACAGACCCCGGGGTTCGAAGCGCCGTCGAGGGGACAGTCGGCGTCGGCGTGGCAGGTGGTCTGTGGCGCCGTCGAGCAGTATCCGCGATAGACGCCCGGCGCTGTCGGATCGAGGAAGGTGTCGGCCACGGTGAAGACCAGGTCGGCGTTCTTGTCGACGTCGAAGTTCTCGACGACGGTGCCGTCGTCGGCGGTGCCGGCCAGGCCGTCCGGTCCGAGGACGGGGACCTGGACGGCGCCGGGCGGGATGGAGACGTCGGCGAAGAGATCGAACTTGATCGGCGCGGCGACGCCGAGCGCCTCGTGCGAGGCCACGTCCAGGCTGAGGCTGACGAATGCGAAGGACGGAAAGGGCGCGCTCTGGAGCGAGTTGCTGGCGGTGAAGGTGAATCCCGGCTGCGCCGGATCAAGGCTCCCCAGCGTCACCGTGGCGCCCGAGGGGATGCTGGCCACGGGGAGCGTGCCCTGGGTGATGCAGGCGACGTCCGGGTCGATCGAGCTCAGGGTCAGGACGACTCCGCTGAGGGAAGGGCCGTCGTTGCGCAGCGTGACCATGACGCGGCCGGTCTCGCCGGTGTCGGGGAACGGGTCATGGTCTCCGTCGAGGTCCTGGTACACGGCGTTGACGAAGGTCAGCTTCGCGAGCGGCAGGGCGCTGCAGGCGAGGGTGGCGTTGAACACGGCCACGTCGTCCGGGATTCCGTCCCGGTTGTCGTCGAGCGTCGAAACCGGATCGCAGGCGTCGCCCAGGCCGTCGCGGTCCGCGTCGGCCTGGATGTATGAGCCGGCGGCCACCGGCGGGTTCGGGATGGTCGGACAGTTGTCGATCGGGTCCGGGACGCCGTCGGCGTCCTTGTCGTCGTCGGCCGTCGAGCAGGAGCCGCTGTTGACGATGTACCACTGGCAACTGTTGACGTACCCATAGGGGTTGTTGCACGCGGTGTTCGACGGCGTGCAGGTGGTCGTGCCCGCGCCCCCGCCGCCCCGGCAGATACGCGAGAACGTCGTCCCGGCGCAGTCCGGGTCGCAGGCGTCACCCATGTGGTCGCCGTCGCTGTCGGTCTGCGCGGGGTTGGCCGTGAGCGGGCAGTTGTCCAGCGCGTCGACGATGCCGTCGCCATCCCGGTCGTTGTCGGCGTAGCAGTCGGCGCTCACGTTGCACGATCGTCCGACCGAGGTGGGCGGCGAGGTGTACGCGATGACGCAGCCACTGCTCGGGTTCGTGTTCAGGAGCGACGGCAGGCTGCAGTCGGCGTCGACCGCGCAGGCATGACCGACGTCGCCGGCGCTGCACGCGTGGGTCGAGGTGTTGCACGTCCCGGCGACGGCGGGGCAGGGGCCGACGAGCGTGTTGAGCCCGGTGTCGATCGTGAACTGGCAGGGAGGGGCGATGTGTCCCGCTCCATAGTTGCAGGTGCCGCTCAACTGGCACTGGTGGGTTGTGGCGTTGCAGTTGTTGATGGTGCCGGGAGTTATGGAAGAACCGACGGCGTTGGCGCCGTTCGGGTAGTAGCTCTTCTGCGTGTCGCACAGGTCGCCGCGGCCGTCGTTGTCGATGTCGCCCTGGTTCGGGTTGCGGACGCCGGGGCAGTTGTCGCCGGCGTTGTCCGGGAAGCCGTCGCCGAACCCCGGGGTCGCTCCCGTCCCGTCATAGTCGGTGAACTCGCAGATGTCACCGACGCCGTCGCCGTTGCTGTCGATCTGGATGAACCCGGGAAATGGCGACGCATTGGGTCCGTCAGCGAACGCCGGACAGTCGTCGCACGGGTCGCCGACGCCGTCGTTGTCGGCATCGGCCTGCGTCGGGTTGTAGATCTGCGGGCAGTTGTCGTTGCAGCCCGCCACGGCGCCGCCGTGGCAGTTGGCCGCGAATCCCGACGTCGGGATGCCGTCGCCGTCGAGATTGTCGAAGCTCGCCTCGCCCGCCTGGCCATCCCGGTCGCCGTCGCACAGCGGATCGAAGTAGTAGACGGTCAGCCGCTTGTCGGTGGCCGGCGTCACGAACAGGTGCGTCGCGTCGTTGACCAGCGTCGACATCGCGATGGTGCCGCGATAGAGCCCCGGGCTGCCGGCGACCGCGGGCAGCGTGAACCGCTTCGCTCCCGGCGCCACGATCGAGTATTGATTGGTGACCACCGGCACGCCGTCGCTGTCGGTCGTGACCGCGACGTCGACGGACGGGCGCGCCGCGCTGCACTGGCCCCCCGCCCCGCAGTCGGCGTCGCTCAGGCAGGCGCCGCCGAGCGGCACGCCCGCCCCCGCCCCGACGACGACGCACTTGGCGTCGTACACCGTCACGACGAAGGTGCCGTCGCACTCATAGAAGGTCGCGCGGTCTACGGTGACAGTGGCGCACTGGCCGCCGGCCGGCTGGCCCGGCTGGCCGAACCGGGAGCAGGCGGGAGTGTGCCCCATCGCCGCCTCGTCCTGCGGGTGCCACTCCTGCCACTCGAACACCACGTCGTCGATCGACTTGCCGTAGTCCGTGAACCCCGATGCGCTCTCGATGACGAAGAAGCCGATGCCGATCTGCCAGCGGTTCCCAGCCTTGCCCGGCTTCGCGGACATGAAATTCTCGACGTCGAAGAGGCTGTGCAGCGTGCTGGCGAACCCGCCCTCGAAGCCGATGAGGGTCGTGTCGAAATTGCGCACCGGTCCGGCGCCGGTGTCGTCCTGCGCGTGGCAGGTTCCGCCGCCCGCGACGCAGGGATCCGACGGGTTCGCGGGGGCGCATGGACCACCGGCGGCCGTCCCTGCATCGCAGACGCCGGCGAGCGCGGTCCCGGGCGTCGGATAGGGCAGGAAGTCCGGAGGCGCCGTGGGGATCGGGCTGCTGCTGCCCGGATTGTTGTTCAACGTGAACCCGGTGAAGCCGGTCTCGTCGCCATCCAGGCCGGCCGAGTTGTTCGGGTTGGTGAATGGGCCGAAAGTCCTCTGGTTCGGCAAGAAGGAATTCACCGGGAAGCCGGGAAAGATACCCGGCCCCGGCCAGTAGAAGTTCGAATCCCGGAAGGTGCTGGTCGGCCAGCCGCCGGAGTGCCGCGTGTAGTAAACGTCCATCACCTCGCCGAGGAGGCTGCCGGCGTTGGCGCTGTCGATGTCGTTGTCGACCAGGATGCCGCCGCCGGCGTAGCCGTCGATCGTCTGGTAGTTCTCGTTCAGGCCCAGGCGCTGGAATTCGACGGCGTACGGGAAACCGCGTGCGTCGGAGAGCTGGTTCACCTTGGCGACGATCGGCGTCTCCAGGACGTCCATGACGATCTCGACGTGGGCGGGGGTCGCGGGATCGGATGGCATCGGGTAGTTGTCGCACGCGGTCGCGCCGGCCACCGGCGTCGCGGGGTTCCCGTCCCCCGCGTGCCAGATGCCGAACTTGCCGGCCCCGCCCGTCGTCTGGAAGCCGCAGAGCCCCGAGGTCTTGTACTCCCAGACCGGATTCGAGCTGACGTTGTTCGACGGGATGCTGTCGGGATGACGGAACGGGTTGAAGCCGCCGTTGTTCGCGTCGAACGACCACGGAATCTTGTCCGCGGCTGAAGGCGCGTTCGACGCCAGGATGCCGCGATCGACGACGCCGTCCGGGACGACGTCGCGTTCCGTTCCGCTGAACGTGCCGCTGAGATCGAGATCCTCCCCGAGCTCGTTGGTGTAGTGGCCGGCAGGCGCTCCCGAGCCGCTGAACAGGCTCGAGAAAAGCACGTCCTCGCGCGGCACGATGAAGCCGAGATACGGGTCGACGACGTCCGGCGCGTCGATCACCCCGTTGCGGTTCAGGTCGCGCACCTCGCGCCCGCCGCCCGGATGATCCGTGGAATAGAAAAACGCCTCCTTGTCGGAGTTCAGGGCGTGGTGAAAGGTGTACGACTGTCGCGACAGGCGCGCCCCGTGCGCCGTCGAGTCGAGCGTCAGGGTGAGATCGACGACACGACTGGCGACCGGGAGGGCATTGGCGGCGATCGGGTCGACGAAGACGTGGAAGAAGACGCCGTTCGCGAGGCCGGCCGGGATGCGGCCCAGGGCGTGCGGCGAATCCAGGACGCGGATGGCGGAGGCGCCCGGCCCGGAGGGCGTGAGCGTCGCAACCACGCCGTCATAGTCGTCGCCGCGCGAGCGGTTCTGCAGCGCTACCCCGTAGACCACGGTCTCGCCGGCGTCGAGGAAGGCATCGCTGTCGCAGCCGGCCGAGACCGACACCTGATCCCCGACCGCGTGTCCGCCGGCGCCGAGAAAAAAGGCGTTGACCAGATCGGGCTGGCAGTCGACCCTGGCCCGGGCCTCGACGGCGCGCTGGCCCGAAGGCGCGTAGGTCGCCACGATCGTCGAGCCGCTGTCGGCTTCCAGGATCCCGTCGCCCGGCACCACCGGCGCGGCCAGACGCACCGGGATGCCCGCCGACACGGTCTGGAACGGCGAGCCCGCCGAGAAGCCGATGCCGGATTCGGTGTCGAGCACGGCGCCCGCCGCGCTGAGCACCTGGAGCGTCGTATTCGCTTTCGACTTCAGAGTGTCGGCCGGCCCCACGCTGTCGAGGATTCGAAGCACCGCGCTGGAGGCGCAGTTGTAACGCACGGCGTCCCACGAGACCCGGCTCGCCGGGTAGGAGGCGGGACCCGCCGGCGGCGCCGCCTCCGCCAGGATCACCGGGCCCGACACCACCAGGGCGTAGTCCTGTCCGGGCAGGTCGAGCAGGCCGTTGGTCGTCCCGTTGACGCCGTCCTCGCCCGCGTCGAGGCGGAAGTTGTGGTTCGCGTCCTCGCCCGCAGGGCCCGTCCCGAGGATCGTCAGGCTTCCCGGCACCGCCCCGGCGGCGCCGCGCTTAACCGTCACCTGCCAGTGACCGACGAACAACTGCGAATCGCTGGAGTCGTGGTTGGCGTTCCTGTCGGACGTCAGGTGCACCGCTTCGATCGGGTTGTAGAGGTCGTGCACCTCCGCGCCGGAGGTCGACGTGCGCGCCAGCGACCACTGGTCGGTGACGGCGTTGTTGTGGCCGCCGTCGTAATTGTTGCCGTCGAAGATCTGGTTGTCGTCCGCCGCGTTGCCAGGACAGACCGAGCCGTCGGGCTTGGTGTCCGCGGGCGACAGGCAGTTGTCCGGACCGGGGCTGGTCACCATCAGATCGAGATCGTTGACCAGGGGCCCGCCGCTTCCCGCCGACGAAGGCCTGTCCGGCCAGGCGAGCGCGATCCGCAGCTGCGCGTTGGCGAGGACGATCGCGCCGCCCGGCAGCGTCTGCGTGTGGTTGCCGAGGACGCGGAAGTCGTGCGTCTTCGACGTGTTGTTCGTGTTGTTGAGGAGCGGCTCGCCGGTGACCATGGCATCGAACGCCAGGAGGCCGGACGATGGCCACTCAGGCTGGTTGCCGGTCGCCGGGTGCAGCGTGAAGTCGCTCGACCAGCTCGACAGCGGCAGGACGTCGGTCAGGACGGCGCGCCCGAATCCCTGCTCGCCGTTTCCCATGATGCCGACGCCGATCCCGCCCACCACCCCGAGGTTCAGCGCGCGGGTGCGGCGCAGGTTCCTCGTGGTCGCGTCCTCGCCGGAATTGTTGAGGTTCTCGCCGAAGTCGGCCGAGGCGACGAGCGCGGCCTTGACGAGGGCGCCGGAGACGCTCGCCACGCGGTCGCCCGTGCTGCGCGAGCCAGTCGGGTAGAAGCCCTGCGCGAAGTAGTCGCGGATGATCGCGCCTGCGCCCGTCATGTAGCCGGCGGCATAGGAGGTCCCGAAGTTCCCCTCGCTCAGCTGCGCGTCGATCGGCTCGAGCAGGTCGTTGTCGTTGGAGCGAAAGACGGCCACCGCACCGGTGTAAGGCGCGCCGTCGCCCTGGAGATCGAACTGCGGCGCGACGACGATCGGCGCCATGCGCAGTCTCGAGGTGGCGGGCCCTTTCGACGAGTAGGCGGAAGGCGCGCTCTCGCAGTCGTCCTGGCCGAACAGGGTGAAGCAGTCCGCGTTCGAGCCGCCGACCGACACGACGTTCTTGGCCGTCGCGGGCGAGGTGACCTGGAAGCCGCTGGGGACGTTCGGATTGTTGTCGGCCGCCGTCCCGTTGAACAGGTCGGGGAAGATCGCGCTGGAGCGGCCCATATTGTGCTGGTCGACCAGCTTGCCGTTGTTGCCGACCGGGGCGAAGACCATGAAGTCGCGATGGTTGTAGAGGAAGGTGTCGACGTCGGCCGCGCCCTGGTCGTACTGGCCGTTGGTGGACGCGAACTGGTCGGTCGACCAGTTCGGAACGCCGAACGGGAGGACCGCGAGGTGAGTGTCGTTCCCTCCACCGGTGATTCCCGTGCAGGCGCCGGTGCCGCCGCTGGCGGGGCAGATGGCCAGGTTGAGCCGGTCGATCAGCGCGCCCGGCGAAACGTTCCCGCCATGCTCGACGAGGGAGTTGATGAGACAGACCGCCGAGGTCGCCGCGTCCTCCATGATGATCCGGGAGCCGCGCGCCACGCCGTCGAGGTTCATCGACCGCGGCTCGCTCGGCCCGCCGATGCCGCCACGCGTGGCATAGATGCCGAAGAAGCTCGGCCAGGCGGCGATGACCGACGCCACCACGTTGCCGTGCGTGCTCCCGCCCGACAGCTGGGCGTCGCAGCCGGTTCCGAAATCAGCCACGACCTGGATCGCCTGGATCTTCCGGTGCCTCGGGCCGAACTGCATCAGACCGGGACGCACCTGGGTCGCGGTCTGCGAGAAGCTCGGCGTGTCGGCCGAGATGCCGTTGTCGACGATGGCGACGATCTGCGGCGCCACCGTGTCGGTGCCGTCGTTGATCCGCATCCCGTCGCCGTTGGTGTCGATCCCGCCGCCGTCGACTCCCGCGTCGTCGAACGGCCGGGCGAAGCTCGAGTCCTCCGCGGAGCCCGCCTGGACCGTCGGGACGTTCTCGGCGTTCGACAGCAGGAACTCGGGCACGGGGGCGATGAAGCGAACCTCGTCGAGCCGCGCCAGCCCGCGCACCGACCTGTAGTTCACCCGCAGCTGGTATCCCGCGCCCTGGGTGGCGAACGGCGTCACCTCGCTCACCCCGGGCAACGACTCGAGACGGTGGCGGAAACCAGGGCCGTCGAGACCGGGCACCACCGTCACGGTGGCCAGCAGATCGGGATTGGCGGCTTCCTTGCGGCTCAGGCGCGGCAGGGCTCCGAGGTCGAGATCGATCTTGTGATACGGCTCGACCGCGCGGGTCCTGGCCACGAACGGGTCGCCCGCGAGAGCGGCCAGGTCGTTCGCCTCGACCCAGACCAGAAGCGCCGAGCCGGGCAGGACCTCGACGATGCGCGCATGCTCCTGCACCGCCCGCATCGCCTCGTCGGCGCCTTGCGCCTGGATTTGTCGCGCGTCGAGGAGGACGAAATCCAGGCCGGGATGCAGCGTCCCGCGCCCGCCCGCCTGGACCTCGCCAGGTCCGAAGCGCAGCGCCGACGGAACGGCCGCCGCCAGGTCGTCGCGCGCGGCGTCCCAGTCGACGTCGCCGAGGTTCGTCGTGAGGAGCCCATCCGCCGCCTGACCCTGCACGACGCGTTGCGCGCGCGGCCGGCCGAGCGGAGCGAACTCCGCCGGGGGCGCCACCGGCTCCGGAAGAGCCAGGCCCTCGAGCCGGACGTTCTCCACGGCATCGAGCTGGTCCAGAAAGCCCCGGCCGGGGCCCTCACCGCGCATCTCCGGCCGGGCGCCGCGCAGCAGAACCGCCGGCGCTGCGAGGGCGAGCGACAGCAGGCCGAACAGAAGGACGCGCGCGGAGCGGGAGTTACGTCGTGGAGCGGGGAAGGGCTTCATGGCACACCTCACGCGCCCGACGGCGGGGGAGCAATCCTCATGGACATCTGTCGTTCCCGCGGCGATGAGGTTTCGGGAAAAACCGGCCCTTTGGAGCCTTCGGCAATCTATGGATTACGACGAACGGCTCGTTCTGTCAAGCGATTGCGCCGCGCGACGCCCCGTCACTTGAGCCCCGGCGCGGGTCCGGTATAAGCTCCCGCCCCACACGGACCAAGACAGCAGCATCGGCACGGAGGGGAAGCCATGGGTATTCTCAAGAAGGCGCTCGTCTTTCTCGGAATCCTGGTCGCCATCCTGATCGTGGTCGGCTTCCTCCTGCCGCGCAAGGTGCACGTGGAGCGCAGCGTGACGATCGCCGCGCCGCGATCGACGGTGTTCACGATCGTCAACGGGTTCCGGCTGTTCCGGAAGTGGTCGCCCTGGGAAGCGGTCGACCCGACCATGAAGGTCACGATCGAAGGACCCGAGTGGGGCGTCGGCGCGAAGCAGAGCTGGGTGGGCGACCCGAAGAAGGTCGGCTCGGGCAGCGAGACGATCACCGAGAGCGTGCCGTACGACAGCCTGACCGTCGCCCTCGATTTCGGAGATCAGGGCCAGCCCATCTCCCGCTGGACGTTCACGACCGAGGGAGACAACACGAAGGTCGTCTGGGGGATGGACGCCGACATGGGCAAGGGTCCCGTCGGACGCTACTTCGGTCTGATGATGGACAAGATGGTCGGCAACGATTTCGCGAAGGGGCTGGAGGGGCTCAAGAAGCTGGCGGAGGGGATGCCGAAGGCCGACTTCGACGATCTCAAGGTCGAGATCGTCGACACCACGGCGGTGCCGATCGCCTTCGCGTCGTCCACCAGCGGCAAGGGCGAGACCGAGATCGCCGCGGCCATCGGCGCGGCGTTCGGGCAGGTCGGCCGGTTCATGGCGGCGGCGAAGCTCAAGCAGGCCGGGCCGGTGATGACCATCAACACCAAGTGGGACGAGACCGGCTACGCCTTCGAGGCCGCCGTCCCGATCGACCGCATGCCCGAGGCGCTGCCCGCCTCCGCGGCGCCGGTCGGGGTGAAGCAGAGTTACGCCGGCCGCGTCCTCAAGGTCGTGCACAAGGGCGCCTACCGCACCTTGCAGAAGGACTACGACCAGCTCGACGCCTACGCGGCGGCGCACGGCTACGAGCGGCCGGCGCCGACCTGGGACGAGTACGTCACCGATCCGGGCAAGACGCCGGAGCCCGACCTGATCACCAACATCTACATGCCGGTGAAATAACGTGGGCCGCCCCGATCCCCACTCGCACTTCGACACCGATCAGCCGCGCGTCCGGCGGCTGCACCTGACATGGACGGTCGACTTCGAGGCGAAGCGTCTGACGGGGTCCGTGGTCCTCGACCTGGCCGCGCCCGGCTCGGGCGCGCTCGACCTCGACACCAAGGGTCTCGACGTCAAAGCGGTTCGCACCGCGGCGGGCGAGGCCTGTCGCTTCGAGCTGGGGGACGACGACGCCATCCTCGGGCGGCGTCTGCGGCTGCAGCTGCCGGCCGGCACGCCCTCCGTCGTCATCGACTACGCCACCTCGCCCGAGGCGGTGGCGCTGCAATGGCTGACGCCGGCGATGACCGAGGGGAAGAAGCATCCGTTCCTGTTCAGCCAGTGCCAGGCGATCCACGCGCGCACCGTCGTGCCGGTGCAGGACAGCCCCGCCGTCCGCGTCAGCTACGCGGCCGAGGTGACGGTTCCGGAGGCGCTGGCGGCGGTGATGTCGGCCGGCCCGAGCGGCGTCCGTCCGGGCAAGACGCCCGGGACCCGCACCTGGCTGTTCGAGATGCCGCAGCCGATCCCGCCCTACCTGCTGGCGCTGGCGGTCGGCGACCTGAAGTCGAAGGATCTCAGCCCGCGCTCGCGCGTCTGGGCGGAGCCGGCGACCGTCGACAAGGCGGCGTGGGAGTTCGCCGACATCGAGAAGATGATCGTCAAGGCGGAGGGGTTGTTCGGCCCGTACGAGTGGGAGCGCTACGACATGCTGGTGCTGCCGCCCGCCTTCCCTTACGGCGGCATGGAGAATCCCCGCATGACCTTCCTGACGCCGACGCTCCTGGCGGGGGACCGGTCGCTGGTCGACGTGGTGGCGCACGAGCTGGCCCATTCGTGGACCGGCAACCTGGTGACCAACTCGACCATGGAGCATTTCTGGCTCAACGAGGGGACCACGGTCTACGCCGAGCGCCGCATCCAGGAGGCGCTGCACGGCGAGGCGGCCGCGGTGCTGTCGTGGGCCATCGGCCAGACGGCGCTCGACCAGGAGCTGGAGCGCTTCGGACCGTCGTCACCCCTGACCTGCCTGCGGATGAACCTGAAGGGGATCGATCCGGACGACGCCTTCTCGTCGGTGCCGTACGAGAAGGGGGCGCGTCTCTGGGCTCTGGTGGAACGCACCGCGGGACGCGAGCGCTTCGACAAGGTGCTGCGCGAGTACATCGCGGCGTTTCGCTTCACCTCGATCACCTCCGACGACTGGCTGCGGTTCATCGACGAGAAGCTGCCGGGCGTGACGGCGAAGGTCGACGCGAAGGCCTGGCTCGACTCGCCCGGCGTCCCGGCGAATGCGCCGGTCTTCCGCTCGAAGGCGCTCGAGGACCTGACCGCGCTGGCGGAGGGCTTCCGCCCGGGCGCGCGCCCGGCGAAGGAGCAGATCGCGGCCTGGAAACCGAGCGAGATGCTGATCTACCTCCAGCACCTGCCGCGCGAAATGGATGGCAAAGCGTGCGACTGGCTGGAGAAGAACCTCGCCCTCACCGGCCGGGGGAACTACGAGCTCCTGGTCGAGTGGCTGACGATCGCCGTCGGCTCCGATTACGAGCCGGTCTTCCCGCGCGTGCGCGAGGTGCTGACCCGGGTCGGGCGGATGAAGTACCTGCGCCCGCTCTACTCGGCGCTCGGGCGGCACGCCCGCACCCGCGCCCTGGCCGCGGAGATCTTCGCCGCGGCGAGCCCCGGGTACCATGCGTTGTCGCGCCGCGTGGTCGAGTCGGTGATGCAGAAGTACCCGCGCTGATCGAGTCGCCGCGCGGGCGGCCTGTCCGGGTCTGAATCGGAGGATCGACCGATGGCGGTGACGCAGGACTCCCCGAAAGGGGAGCCGGAGGACATCCGGCTTCCCGAGAACGCCTTCCGCGAGCTCAAGCCCGGCGAGACCTACCAGCCGGTCGTCCCCGCCTCCCAGGACGTCCCCGAGGTCACGACCCGCTCGATCGTCCAGGGGTTCTTCTGGTCGATCGTCTTCTCGGCGGCGGCGACCTACATCGCGCTCAAGCTGGGGCAGGGGATCGAGTCGGCGATCCCGATCTCGATCCTGGCGGTCGGCTTCTCCGTCTTCGCCGTGAAGTTCCTCAAGGCGCGCGGCTCGTCCTTGCTGGAGAACGTCAACGTCCTGGCCATCGGCGCCACCTCCGGGATCGTCGCCGGCGGATCGGTGTTCACCATGCCGGCGATCTACATCCTCGGTCTCGAGGGTCGCTCGTCGTTCTTCCAGATCTTCCTCGTGCCGCTGCTCGGCGCGGTCCTCGGCGTGCTGCTGCTGGCGCCGTTCCGCGGCTATTTCGTGCGCGACCTGCACGGCAAGATGCCGTTCCCCGAGGCGCACGCCACGACCGAGATCCTGGTGGCCGGCAAGCGCGGCGGCCAGAGCGCCGTCGTGCTGACCTATTCGGCCCTGGGCGCCGCGGCGTTCGACTTCCTGAGCAGCACGATGCACGCCTGGTCGGACACCTTCTCCACCGAGGCGATCCCGGCGCTCGCGGCGTTCACCACGCGCGTCAAGGCGGTGTTCACCATGAACACCTCCGCGGCGGTGATGGGACTCGGCTACATCATGGGGATCCGCTACGCGTCGATCATCATGGCCGGGTCGATGGTCTCGTTCTTCGTCCTGGTGCCGATGTTCGGATACGTCGGCCAGTACGTCACCACCGCCATCCCGCCGGCCACGGCGGCGATCGCCGGCATGGCGCCGGATCAGATCTTCCGGCTCTACGTGCGGCCGATCGGCATCGGCGGGATCTTCGCGGCCGGCCTGCTGTCGATTATCAAGATGTCGCCGGTCATCGCGCAGGCGACGAAGCAGGCGTTCGGCGAGGCGGCCCGGCTGGTGCGCGGCGGCGCGGCGGTGCGCGAGGAGATCCGCACCGAGCGCTCGATGCCGATGTCGCTCAACCTCCTCGGCATCGTGGCCGTGATCCTCGCCGTGTTCCTCTACTTCCGGTTCTCGGTTCTGGCCGGCGAGCCGCGCGCCCTGATGATCGCCGCCGTCGCGGCGCTGATGACGCTGGTCATCACCTTCCTGTTCGCCTCGGTGTCCGCCTGGGCGATCGCCATGATCTCGATCACGCCGATCTCCGGGATGACGCTCACCACGCTCATCGTGACGGCGGTGGCGCTCTCGGCCATGGGTCTCTCGGGCCAGGGCGGGATGCTCCAGGTGCTATTGATCGGCGGCGTGGTCTGCACGGCCCTGTCGATGTCCGGGTCGCTGGTGACGCAGTACAAGATCGCCTACTGGCTGGGCGCCACGCCGCGCCGCATCGAGATCTCGAACCTGGTCGGCGCGGTCGCGGCGTCGGCGGCGACCACGGCGGTCATCCTGCTGATGGCGCGGGTCTACGGCTTCTCGCCCGACGCGGCGCATCTCCATCCGCTGCCCGCCCCGCAGCCCAACGCCATGGCCGCCGTCCTGCGCGGCGTCATGGGCGAAGCCGGCACGCCATGGTTCCTGTACGGCATCGGCGCGGTCTTCGCAGTGACCAGCCAGATGTGCGGCTTCTCCGGGCTCGCCTTCGCTCTCGGCATGTACCTGCCGATGGAGCTGAACTCGCCGCTCGTGCTCGGCGCGGCGATCGCGTGGCTGCTCGAGCATTCCTCCAAGGTGGCGCCGCTGGCCAAGGCGCGTCACGAGAAGGGGACGCTCATCGCCTCCGGGTTCATCGCCGGAGGCGCGCTCGTCGGCGTGCTCGCGGCGCTGCTCCGGTTCCTCGACGACACCACCGGGACGACGATCGTGAGCCACCTCGATCTCACCGCGGGCGGCGCTTTCGGCGGCTGGCTTGGCGCCTGGGGGAACTGGCTCGGGCTCCTGGCGTTCGTGGCTCTCGGGACCCTGGTCTACCTGGACGGGCGGCGCGAAGAAGCCGCCTGAGCGGTGAATACGAATCCGTCATCGCGCGCCAGCGCGGGCCGGGCGGCCGGGGTCCGCGCGGCGGCCGCGGGTTTGCCTTGCTGGGGACGTGGTGATAGCATCCCGGCTCAATGAGCGAGAACCGCTCAGATCCCTGAGGAGGGGAACATTATATGAGGAAGGCGTCACTGCTGTTGGGGGTCCTGGCGATCGTGGCTCTCGTGGCCGCTCCGGTCTCCGCTCTGGCGACCACGACCACGAAGACTCATGATGTCAAGGTCACCGTCGTCTCCACGGATGCCACCGCGAAGACCATGACCGTGAAGATGGACAACGGCGAGGAAAAGACGGTGCCGGTCATCGGCGCCGCCATCAACAAGATGAAGAACGTGAAGCCGGGCCAGCAGATCACCTGCGTCTGCACCGACAACGCCGCGGGCGAGCACCAGGGAATCAGCGACATCAAGGCCGAGCACAAGGCCAAGAGCAGCGGCGCCAAGAAGTAACCTTCGAGCACGCAACGTCACGACGGGGCGCCCCCTCACCCGGGGCGCCCCGTTTTTTTGTGCCCCTCCGCTATACTCTGCGCCGATTGTTGGGGGGGTGCATGACACCGAGGAAGGGCAGACGCGTTCGGTTCGCGACCGCCGGCCTGATCGTTCTGGTCTGGCTCGTTTCCGGGATCCCGGTTCCGGCGCAGGAGTCGGGAACGCAGCCGGCCGGCGACAGCCAGACCGACAAGGAGTGCATCCGGGCGCTCGAGCAGCCCGCCGACAAGGCCGCCGCACAGCAGTCGGCGGTCAACGAAGCCGATCGGGCCCGCATCCGCATCCTGGAGGAGGAGGTCGCCCGCCTCATCGCCGAGATCGCGGCGCTGCAGGCGCGGATGGACGAGCAGGGGAAGAGCTCCCGGGGCGTCACCATCGAGGAGCTGCAGAAGCAGGTCGAGGCGCTGACGCAGGAGGTCGCGCGGCTCAGCGCGCCGGCCGAGACGCCCGGGGGCGAGCGCCAGACGTACGGCGGGATGAGCGCCGGCGCCAGCCGGGTCTATTTCGCGAAAAAGGGACTGACGTTCGGCGGCTACGGCTCGGGGCTGTTCGAGAGCTTCACCAGCTACAACGACAACAACACGGTCACCGCCGAGCCGAACCGCGCCGACCTGACCGAGGCGTTCTTCTACGTCGGGTACCGGTTCGACGATCGGTTCGTGTTCAACTCGTCCCTCGGCATCGAGCATGCCGTCGTCGAGGACGGCGGGAACGGCAAGGCGGCGGTCGAGTTCGCCTACCTCGACTACAAGGTGAACGAGCACATAGGCGCGCGCGGCGGCCTCGTGCTCATGCCGATCGGGTTCCTGAACGAGCGGCACGAGCCGGGCGACTATCTCGGCGCCCGCCGCCCGGAGGTCGAGACGCGCCTGCTGCCTTCAACCTGGCGGGAGCTGGGCGGCGGCGTCTACGGCGACGCCGGGCCGGTGCAGTGGCGCGGGTATCTCGTCACCAGCCTCGACGCCGCCGGGTTCTCTCCCGACACCGGCGTGGCGGGCGGGCGCCAGCAGGGCAGCGAAGCGGAGGCGACCGATCTCGGCTGGACGGCGCGCGTCGACTGGTGGGTCTTCAAGGAGAAGTCGTTCGGCACCCTCGTCGCCGGAAGCTCCGCGTTCACCGGCGAGACCGGGCAGAGGAATCCCGGCTTCCCGCCCGGCCGGTTCAGCCTCTGGGAGATGCACGCCGACTACCGCTGGAAGGCGCTGCAGGCGCGGGCCCTCTGGGCGCGCGGCATCCAGAGCGACGCGGGGGAGCTGAGCCTGGCGCTCGATCCCTCGGGCAACACGGCGATTGGCGAGCGGATGGAGGGTTGGTACCTCGAAGGCGGATTCAACGTCCTGTCGTGGGTGCCGTCGACGCATCAGGAGCTGATCGCGTTCGCGCGCTACGAGGACGTCGACACGCAGGAGCGGGTGGCGCCGGGGATGTCGGCCGATCCGGCCAACGATCTGACCTTGAAGACCATCGGTCTTCAGTATCAGCCGATCCCGCCGATCGTTATCAAGCTCGAGGCACAGAACTTCGACGAGCGGTCCCACACCAAGGCGGACCAGATCAATCTCGGGTTCGGCTGGTCGTTCTGAACGAACGTCAGCGGGGACGCGGCGTGCGCAGGACGTGCTCGGGGACCGGCTTCAGGTCCCACACCAGCCCCAGCCACGACATCATCACCAGCAGGTACCAGGAGAGATCGATCTGCCACCAGTGGTGACCCTGGCGCACCGACGCCTGGTAGAAGTGATGGTTGTTGTGCCAGCCCTCGCCGAACGTCAGAAGCGACAGGATGAATGAGTTGCGGCTGCTGTCGGTGGTGGGGTAGCGCCGGCGTCCGAAGACGTGCGCGATCGAGTTGATGGTCACGGCCGAGTGCAGCAGGAAGACGGTCGAGATGATGCTCCAGACGAGAAGCTGCAGGCCGCTGGTGTGCAGTCCGGGCGCCACGTGCTTCAGCAGCTCGCCCAGCCCGAACATCGATGCCCCGCCCAGGACCGGCACCAGGTTGTCGAACCGATCGAGGAAGCGCAGCTCCGGGTAGGCCACGAGGTCCTTCACCAGCTCGAGCCGCGGCGCGAAGTTGTTGCGCGACAGGAACCAGCCCATGTGGCTCCAGAACAGGCCGTACTGCACCGGGGAATGCGGATCGGGCTGCTGGTCCGAGTAGCGGTGATGCCAGCGGTGGTGCGACGCCCACCAGATCGGCCCGCGCTGCACCGTGGTGTTCCCGAACACGCCCATCACGAATTGCATGAGACGCGAGGTGCGGAACGACTTGTGCGAGAAATAGCGATGGTAGAAGGCGGTGACGGCGAACATCCGCACCAGGAACAGCCCGACCGCCATCCAGACCGCGAACGGGCTCCAGCCGACCCAGATCGGGGCGAAGCAGACCAGGTGCAGGAGCAGGAACGGCGTGACGCGGACCCAGTCGACGCTGAACGGCTTGAAGGTCGGCGCCCCCTCGATGCCGTGCCAGGAATCGAACCATCGGATGACCGCCTGGATCGGGCCTGGCAAGCGAACGGGGGTGCTCAGGGTGTCGCTTTGCATGTCGTCCTCTCTCTTCTTTAGGTACACGGGGCGCCGGGGTCGGGCCTGGACATCACCGGATCGGCGTCGCGGAGCAGGGCGACCGGGGCATTCGAGGCGACAGGTTTCGCATCCCGGTCAGGCGGCCGCCCGCGTCAAGAATGTAGATGTTAGCACACCGTCTGTCCACCCCGGCCCCGGATTCCCTCCCGTCAGGGCTTGATCGGGACGAGCGGGCGCGGTGTGATCGGCGGCGCCGGCGGCAAGTCCTTTGGATCCTTCGCGATCTTCCCCATGAGGTCCTGGATGGCGTAATCGAGCTGCTCGTCCTTGCCATCCAGAAAACCGTCCGGGCTGAGGTCCAATACGACGTCGGGATCGACGCCGTGCCCCTCGATCTGCCAGCCGCGGCCGCGCGGATCCCAGCCGCCGAACTCCGGCTGGGTGACGTTGCCGCCGTCGCGCAGCGGCTTGTCGGCCCGGATGCCGACCCAGCCTCCCCAGGTGCGGGTGCCGATCACGGGGCCCATGTTGAAGTCCTTCACCTCCTGCGCCAGCGTCTCGCAGTCGGAGCCGCCCTGACGGTTGATCAGCACGTCGAGGTAGCCGTGGAAGGCGCGGTCGGGCGTCGTCTGCAGGTAGTGGCCGTAGCGCGTGCCGGCGACCGAGAACACCTTCCGATCGAGGTGCTGGATGATCATCGCGGCCACGAAGCCGCCGTGGTTCCAGCGATCGTCGATGACCAGGCCGCGCTTGTTCCACTGCGGCGGGAAGTCGCGGGCGAACTGCTGCAGGCCGAATCCCCCCATGTCGTAGAGGTGGATGTAGCCGATCTGGCCCTTGCTGGCGCGGTCGACGTAGTCGCGGTTCTCCCGGATCCAGGTGGCGTAGCGGATGCGCGTGTCGTTCGCGACCGGCTTGACGACGATCCGCTTCGCGCCGTCGACCTTGGCGGCGTCGTTGATCGACAGCTCGACCTCCTGACCGGCGCGGTTCGCCAGGCGGCGCAGGTAGTCCTCCCCCTTGGCGAGCGGCCGGCCGTCGATCGCCACCAGCCACGAGCCCGGCTTCACGCCCAGGTCGGGACGGGAGAGGGGCGACGAGGTGGCGGGATCGGGATAGTCGCCCTTGTAGACCTTGGTGATCTGCCAGAAGCCGCTGCCGGCGTCGTACTTGAGGTCGGCGGCCAAAAGTCCGGTGCCGACCGGCTTGCCGCGGCGCAGATCGCCCGGCCAGTGGTAGGCGTGCCCGACGTTCAGCTCGCCGAACATCTCGCCCAGCAGGTCCTCGAGGTCGTCGCGGCTGGCCATGCGCGGGGCGAGCGAGCCGTACTGTGCCCAGACTCCGTTCCAGTCGACGCCGTGCATCTTCGGGTCGTAGAAGAAGTCGCGCTCCATCTTCCAGGCCTCGTGCAGCATCTGCTGCCACTCGTCGCGCGGGTTGACGCGCAGCGTCCAGCCGCCGAGATCGATCCGGCTGTCGTCGCCGCCCCCGCCTTCGCCGCCCGGCTTCGGAGCGCTCATCGCGCCGGCCTCGACCCGGAAGAAGCCGCCCTTGGTGCGGTAGACGAGGACCTTGCCGTTCATCGAGACGTCGTAGCCGCGCACCCCGCCCGCGAGCGTCGCGGACTTCTCGTTCTCGATGTCGTAGGTCATCAGCGAGCCGGTCTGGCGGTCGTCGTCATCGTCGCTGTTCGGATCGTTCCAGGGGTCCATGCCCTGCGGCTCGAAGGCGATCCAATGCAGCTTCCCTTCCACAGCCTTGAGGCCGAAGTAGAGGCCCGGCGCGACCGGCACCTGGACCGTCCGGCCCATCAGGCCGTCGAAGTCGATCTTGATCGGCTCGACCTTCTCCTCTTTCTTGTCCTTGTCTTTGTCCTTGGCGTCCTTCTTCTCGTCTTTCTTGTCGCCGTCCTTTTTGTCGGCGTCCCCCTTCTTGTCGTCGCTCTTCGGATCGACGTCGCCGCGCGGCGCGAACGGCAGCTTGCCGTCGGCCTGCAGCGCCACCACGATCGGCACCGCCGACTTCTGCACCACGAAACGGGCCTCGAAGCGATCCAGGTACGGGTTGATCCAGCGGTCGGAAAGGAAGAAGAGGAACTTGCCCTTCGGGTCCCAGGTGGGGGAGTAGGCGTTGTAGATCGGATCGCTGACGTCCGTGGTCTTCTTCGACGTCTCGTCCCAGACGCGCACCTGGCTGAAGCCGTTGGGGATCGGCAGGTCGTACGCCAGGTAACGGCTGTCGGGCGACCACTCGTAGTTGGTGATCTCGAACTCGCCGGTGTCGGCGACCGTCACGGCACCGCTCGCCACGTCGGCGACGTTCAGGCGGTAGCGCCAGTCGCCCCACGCGAGACGCTTGCCGTCCGGCGACCAGACCGGCGGCTCGTGCCAGCCGGGCTCCTGCCGGCCGATCTGCCGCGGCGCCGCGCCGTTGTCGGCCGCGTGCAGCAGGAGCTGCTCCTCGCCGTCGACCTCCGTCCAGGCGGCGACCGTCTTGCCGTCGGGCGAGAAGACCGGCCCGCGCGTGCGCATAGCACTGCTCTCGGTGATCCTCCGCACCAGACCCTTCTTCTTGGTGCGCGTCACGAACAGGTCGCCGCGGCTCTCGAGCACGATCCGCTCGCCGTCCTTCGACAGGCCCCATCCGTTCAGGTTGGCCATCGGGTCGACGAAGCGCTCTCTCACTTGAAGCCGATCGCTCGGCAGCGTGACGTTGAGCATCTCGTTCCTGCCCGAGGCCAGGTCGTAGACCCAGATGTCCATCTTGTGCTGGTAGACGATCTTGCCGTCGCCCATCGACGGCCAGCGGACGTCGTAGTCCTCGAAAGTCGTCAGGCGCTTCACGTCGCCGCCGTCCGGCTTCATCGAGGCGAGGTTGGGGCGTCCCCAGCGGTCGGTGACGAAGTAGACCCGGCCGTCGGCGGCCCACATCGGGAAGGCGTCCTTGCCGTCCCAGCTCGTCGCCTCCTTGAACGACATCGGGTCGGTGGTGCCGATGTAGATCTGCTCCGCCTCGCCGCCCTTGTAGCGCTTCCAGTTGTGCGTCTCGAGGCCGATCTTCTGGTAGGCGATCCGCTTGCCACCCGGCTCGAAGGAGAGCCAGGCCGCCGGCTCGAGCGGCACCATCGCCGGGATGCCGCCTTCGGGGGAGATGGTGTAGACGCGGAAGTCGTTGTGCGGCGTGTCGCGCCGGCTGCGGAAGACGATCTTCCCGTCCGCCGTCCAGCCGATGACCTGGTCCGGCATCGGGTGCCAGGTGAGCCGCACCGGCTCCCCGCCGGCCGCCGCCATGACGTAGACGTCGTCGTTCCCCTCGTACTGCGCGGTGAAGGCGATGAACCGGCCGTCGGGAGAGATGGAGGACCACTTCTCCTCGCCTTCATAGGCGGTCAGGCGCATCGCCACCCCGCCCGTGACGGGGACCTTCCAGAGATCCCCTTCGGACGCGAACACGACCGTCCCCTTCGTGGTGCTCGGATAGCGATAGAAGCCGTCGGGCGGCGTGTCGGCGCCGCGTGCGGCGGGCGCCGCGATCGCGGACGAAAGCAGCAAGCCCGCGGCGGCGGACAGGACGGCGGCGACACGGCGCGACGGTCTCGACATGATCCTCACCTCTCCCTTGGGAAGCGGGCATTCTATATGAGCGGGGTCGCCGCCGAAACCGGTGAGAGGAGGACTCCGGAGACCGGAGGGCACTGCGACGACCCCGCCCGACCGTCCTACGCAACGGGCCCGAAGAAGGTTCCTGCCGGCTCATGCAGCGTCGTGGTATGTTTGCGACACGCCGTCGCTGCGAACAGGGTCCGTCAGTCCTATGGAAACGTCCGTCGCCGCCCTCATCGTCCACGCAGAGAACGGGGACAAGTCCGCCGCCGACGCGCTTTTCACGCTCCTCTACACCGAGCTGCGGCGACTGGCCCGGATTCAGCTGGCCCGATCCTCCGGCGAGTCGACGCTCGGCACGACGACCTTGCTGCACGAGGCCTACCTCAGCATGTCCGCCGGCGGACCGGCCGACTTTCCCGATCGCGCCCGGTTCATGGCCTACGCCGCGCGCGCGATGCGCGGGCTGATCCTCAACCACGCGCGCGACCGGCGGGCCCGGAAGCGGGGCGGCGACGTCACCTTCCTGCCGCTCGACGACGCGCCGGAGGACCCGGCCCTGCAACGCCTCGACCTCGAGCAGGTCGGACCGGCACTGGACGAGCTGGCCGCGCTCGAGCCGCGTCTGGCCCAGGTGGTCGACCTGAAGTTCTTCTGCGGCTTCTCGTTCGCGGAGATCGCGGCGATGTGGGGTGTCTCGGAGCGCACGGTGCAGCGCGACTGGGAAAGCGCCCGCATCTATCTTCACAGCGCGATCGCCGGGGTGACGGGGTGAGCGACGGACCGCGACCCTCCTTCACCCGGGACCGCTGGCGCCGCCTCATCCCGCTCCTCGATCAGGCGTTGGAGCTTCAGGGCGCCGCGCGTCTCGACTGGCTCGAGCGACTGCGCGCCGGGGAACCCGCTCTGGCCGACGACGTGGCCGCTCTCCTCGCGCGGCACGCCGACCTGCAACGCGATCGATTCCTCGACGAGCCGGCGTCGATCCGTCCGGCGGCGGGCTCCCTCGCGGGGCTCGTCGTCGGCGATTACACGCTGCGCGTGCCGCTCGGTCAGGGCGGCATGGGGAGCGTCTGGCTCGCCGACAGGAGCGACGGACGGTTCACCGGCCAGGCCGCGGTGAAGCTCCTGAACGCCAGCCTCGTCGGCCGCGAGGGGGAGGCGCGGTTCCGGCGCGAGGCGAGCATCCTGGCGCGGCTGCGACACCCGCACATCGCCCGCCTGCTCGACGCCGGGGTCTCGGCGCTGGGACAGCCGTACATCGTGCTCGAGCACGTCGACGGGGAGCGCATCGACAGCGCCTGCGACGCCGGCGACCTGGATCTGCGCGGACGGATCCGGGTCTTCCTGGAGGTCCTGGACGCGGTCGCCCACGCGCACGCCAACCTGATCGTGCATCGCGATCTCAAGCCGCAGAATGTCCTCGTCGATCGCGAAGGGCGGGCTCGTCTTCTCGATTTCGGCATCGCCAGGCTGATCGACGCGTCGCCGGACGGATCCGCGAGCGTCACGCGCGAGGGCGAATCGGCCCTGACACCGGAGTACGCCGCGCCCGAGCAGGTGACCGGCGGCGACCTCACGACCGCCACCGACATCTACAGCCTCGGGGTTCTCCTGTGCGTGCTGCTGACGGGGCGTCACCCGGCCGGCGTCGCCCGCGGCACGCCGGCGGAATGGGTCAGGACCGTCGTCGACGTCGAGGCCCGTCCGATGTCCCATCTGGTGACGGGGACGCCGCGCGCGGGTCTGCGGGCCGCCCTGCGCGGCGACCTGGACAACATCGTCGCCAGGGCCCTGCGCAAGGCCCCGCACGAGCGCTACCCTTCGGCCGAGGCGTTCGCGTCCGACCTGCGCCGGCACCTGAATCACGAGCCGGTGAGCGCGCGCCCGGACACGCTGGCCTATCGGACGGCGAAATTCGTGCGCCGCCGCCCCGTCGGCGTCGCCGCCGCCGCGCTCGCCGTCGCCGGCACGGTCCTGTTCACCGCCGGGATCGCATGGCAGGCGCGCGAGGCCCGGCGCCAGCGCGACGAGGCGAGCCTCCAGATGGCGCGCGCCACCGCCGCCCGGGAGTTCATGGGGTTCCTGCTGAGCGCGGCCTCCACGCCCGGCACGAAGCTCTCGTCCGGCGACCTGCTGGCGCAATCGGAGGCGCTGATCGACAAGGAATACGCCGGCAGCGAGCCGCTCCAGGCGGAGATGCTCGCGTCGGTCGGGGAGCAGTACATCGGGTCGGAGCGGCTGGAGAAAGCCGCGCCGATCCTGGAGCGCGCCGCCGCGATCGCCGGACGGAGCGGCGATCCCGCGCTCCAGGCCCGGGCGCTGTGCCCGCTCGCGATGCTGCGCATGATGAACGGCGCCCAGGGCGAGGCGAACGCTCTCATGCAGCAGGCCCTCGATGGATTGCCCGACGACCGCCTGCACGACTGGCAGCGCGTCGAGTGCCTCGTCTATCGCGGGGAGTTCGGATTCTTCACCGACCAGGGTGAGCCGATGAAGCGCGACGGGACGGCCGCCCTCGCCCTGCTCGACCGCATTCCGATCCCGGCCACCGCGAAGCGGATCGAGGCCCAGGCGGTTGTGGCCTACGGGCACTACCTGGTCAAGGAGAACCGCGCGGCCGACGTCCTGTACGCCGAAGTGATGCGCGGACTGGAGCAGTCCGGCAGGGACAAGACCCTCATGGCCGCCGACACCTGCAACAACTGGGCGCTGGTGCACTACCGGGGGAACATCTCCCGGGCGGAGCCGTTGTGCCGCCGCTCCGTCGAGCTGCGACGCGCGATCGAAGGGGCCGACGCCATTGCACCCTCCGTGACCTTCAATCATGCCGGCGTCCTGTTGCAGCTGGCGCGCTACGACGAAGCCGAGCGGCTCTACCAGGAGTCGATCCGGACGGCGCGCGTGCGCAAGGAAGCGCTCATCGAGACCGATGCCATGCTCGAGCTGTCCGAGCTCTACATGGAGAAAGGCGACCTGGAGCGGGCGGCGGCGCAGCTGCGGACCCTGGGCCCGCTTCTGACCGGTCCCCATCCCGACCCTTATCGCAAGGTGCAGATGGCGTACTTCCAGGGGCGGCTGCTCCTGGCGCGGGGCGACGCCGCCGCGGCGCGTGA